>Ga0209722_1000050_pt1 | contig 141897 bp, 129 predicted proteins | sample BioC12SIPDNA_2_FD_185745 | JGI IMG/M metagenome (GOLD analysis project Ga0209722, IMG submission 185745) | Anaerobic biogas reactor microbial communites from Washington, USA - Biogas_R1_A C12 SIP DNA (SPAdes) (version 2) | ecosystem: Engineered > Bioreactor > Anaerobic > Unclassified | place... | reverse complement strand
GTGTGGATCAATGGTGAAATGAACCTAATGATAGCGAACCTTAATGATAATCTTGTTAGGATTATTCGATTGTTGGGGCAGGATTGTGAAAAATACTACGGATTGGAGGGTTGATGCGGAAAGCCGGAGGTACCACGAGAGCCTAGATTCGGATCACTATCTAATGACCCCATATGAGGCGTTCTGGACGAGATTGCCGGAAGAATGCAAGTTGAACATGTTCCTGGAGAGAATGGAGAGTGAATTAAATGCAGGCAAATAAATTTAGAATCATTCAAGAGGTATATAAAGTCAAAACATTCGGGACTACACAGACCATCGATTATCGTCCCTTGATCATTTCACTTCGATCTCGTCCTCAAGACCAAGATCCATCAGAGCAGATCTCATCTCCTCGATCTCCTGGATAGAGGCGTCAGATACCTCCACCACGACCCTGAGCTTCAAACCCTTTCTCGAAACGAACTTCGAGAGGACTTTTGTGTAGAAGTTCATCCATTTCTGAGGCGGAACGTCGCCATCCCACGCGACCACCTGGCTTTTGATAGTCCCCTGAGATGATCCGGAGAGATTTCCCGATATCGCCATAACGCTGAAATTCCCCTCGTCGGATCCAGCTTCAAAGACGCCATCGTTGCCGATGACCCCTCCCGTCGCCTCCCAGATCACGTTGCTCAGGGATACTTCTTGACCGTTCTGATCGAGGCCCTTGACCGAGAAGGCCTGTTTCGAGCCGGGACTTACGGTCACATCCTGGGGTGTTATGACCACTCGCTGCAGCTTGATCTCTTCGTCCTTGATAACCACCCGTGCTTCTCCAGCTATCCCATCGGAAACGGCCTTCACGACAAAGGTTCCCTCGTCAGGCCCGGATCGAAATGATCCAGAGTCGTCGATGGAGCCCCCGAAGGCCGACCAGCCGATCGCCTCGATAGATACTTCACGACCATGATCATCAAAGCCTCTCGCGACGAACCGAACTTCGTCGCCGGGCCTGAGGACTACATTATCAGGGGAGACCACAACTTTCTTAACGTCTATCTCGACGTCGATGGGCTCTTTGACGATGAAGATCTCATCAGATATCTCGACCTCGCCAGCTCTAAGTTCGGTATTCGAGAAGATCGGATCGTACCTGCCGCTTCCGGCCTTTCCTACGTAAGCAAATATCCCGTTGGAGACGCCGTTTGCGATCGTCTCCTTGACCGCGGATGGATCGAGAAGTCTAGGAAACTGGGGCGAAGCAAAAAAGGCGTCTCGTACCGCCCTGGTCGACCACTCTTTGAAAGCAGGAGGCCAGTTTCTTATGAGGAAGTTGGGGCTTATCCTATCATCGACGATGCCTTTCTGTCTCAGGTCGTTTATGTAGAGGTCGATGAGGCTCTTTGCTGCGCTGGAGTGGGCCAGACCCAGATCAGTCAGAAGGATCTTGTTCTCTTTGTCCAGGAGAGCTATGTTCTTGTAGCTCCTCCAGACCGCCTCCTCAAGATCGCGTCTCGCCTTCGCGATGTTCTCGTTTACGAATCTCTTTTGTCCGTCGTCCAGATGGAGGAGCCTCTCCTCGTCGCGGATCTTCTCCCAGGCGAGGAGCTTGCGGGCCTCGCTGGCCATAGCCGCATCGTTCTCGGCTATAGCCCAGACGATGGCGCTCTTGAAGGTGCGGGCGGAGGTCCCGTGGTCGCGAGTCAGCGACTCCACGAGTCTGATCGTCTCGTCGTCCCGCCTCCTGTGGTTTGGAGATAGGATGGCGATCGTCAGAGCAGGATGGTCCGGTATATCGTTGCTCTTCTCGGGGAAGGGGATCGGCTTTATGCCCTTGTTATCGTTGAAGACCTTGAGGATCGCGTTTCGAACAGAATCGTCGATATCCCGCCTCTCTATCCCCGCCTGCCGGTCGACGAAGATCTTGTTGATACCTGGAGTTGGTCCAAACTTGTACCTGTTTCCTTCGACTCTCAGAAAATAGCAGCTTTCGCGTAACGCTTCCAGGACCGTCTCGACGTTGCCGATGTCGAGGTCGGGATCTGCTACACCGAGCCTGATCTCCGGAAGGCTCGCGTCGGTGCCGGAGGTCTGGCCGCCGTTTGACTCGAAGAAGATGGCGGTTGCGACTTTGCGATGAAGCCTGGCCCTTTTGATCGCTTTTGTCGATTCGTTATCAAGCCTGATAGCGTGAGAGTCGTTCTTGCCCATGATATCGGTCGTGACGGCGCCTTCCAGCTTGTCCTCGCCGAGCTGCTCGAAAGTGGCGGCCCGAAATATCGGGTCGTCGAGAGGAGCAGTCCCTAGACCTATGAGGGCGTCGGAATGGGCTCCTGTGTAGTTCTCCTGGTAGGCCTTCGAGACCCAGAAGGCTAGAAGCCTCAGGACGCCCCTGGTTCGCTGGAACCTGGGAAGAGCCTGCCACTTTCGCTCGAAGACCGAAAGGACGATCGGATGGAAGGGGTAGGCGGCCTCGAACTCCTCCTGAGCTTGATCGACCGGAAACCAGCCTGGCACCTGGTTCTTGTGGGATCTGACCCAGGCCGCGTACTCCCTGCATGTCTTTATGGCATCCTTGCTCAGCTGGACACGGCCGTCGGGGTTCATCTGAGAGCCCCACTCAAAGAGCCTGCGTCTTATGATCTCGGCGGTGTCGGCATCTGCAGACATGATCACAGCTTTGCTGGTCCTGTCCAAGAGCTTCTTGAGCCTCCCGTAATCTTGCTCGTCCTCCGAAGTCATCTCCATCTCGGAGGCGGGTATCGAGACGACCAGAACGACATTATCCATACCGCTTGCGACCCCCGAGAGGTTTTGGAGAAAATCGTAGAGCTGGTCGGATAAACCGTATTTGCGAAAACGGTTGACGTAGTTCATCAGCTCGTCCATCAGGATTATGCAAGGTCTGTCCCTGGGGAGGAGCTTCCTTATGACGTCGCCGCCCGGAGCGACCTGCTCCTGTTCATGATCTCTGATGAGGTTGAAGCTCTCCATACCGCCGAGCTGGTAGGCTATCTCGCCCCAGGGGGTCTTTCTTGTCGGTTCACCGTCACCGCCCCTGCCCGCTATCGAGTCGAACTCGGTTCCAACGAAGACCGCCGTTGCGGCCTTTGGCATGGCGTCCAGACCCGCCTCTTCGAGGATCTTATCGACACCCGTCCAGCTGCTGGCTGCGGGACCGTTTTGGGCGAGGTGGTAGAGGAGGGTGAGGGCGTGGGTCTTTCCGCCGCCGAACTGGGTTGCCATGTTGTAGACAGCCGAGACGGTCGCATCCCCAGAGAGGCGGCGGGCGACCTCTGCGGCCATCGAGGTGAGGTTCTTGGTGAGGTAAGTCCGCTCGAAGAACTGGGTTGGGTTCTTGTAGTCGTCGGGAGCGTTGCCGTCCCTCACCTGGTCCAGATGGACCGCGAACCTAGATGCGTCCAGAGGCTTTCCTTCCCGGAGATCTTGACGGGGCGTTGCCACCTTATGCCAGGGTGTGAGTGCCATCTTCTTACTCTCCATCTCTCCATCTCATCGATCGGTCAAAATCACATCACGTTAAACCGTCCGGTGTTTCCGTCGAGCCGCCACCACTTGAAGAAGCCATAGGGGAACTGGTCGGAGTCTTCCCTGCTGCCCATGGCGATCAGCGTCTCACCGTCGAGGTTCATCCTGCCCTCAAGCCCGAGTCCCGCGACCACCTCAAGGAGGTCTTCGATCAGCTGAGGGCCCTGGCCCGAGCGGCGCCTGTAGCAGAAGACGATCCTCAGATCGGCACGGGTGCAGAGGACCTTCCAGAGGGAATAGGCGATCTTGTCGTTCTTCTTGCTGTTTTCAAGCTCCATGACCGCTGCCGGGAACCGCCACCCTCCGCCGCCGGGAAAGGCGACGACGTCCAGGGTGAGGTACTCGGATCGCGACACCGGCAGGATCTGGTGCTTATGCCCCTTCGCCGAGGCCGTCCAGCCGAAGGAGGCGCAGGTCTCGACGACGACGTCGGTCAGGTACCTCGTCCAGTCGGCGAGCCTCTCCTCGACGGAGGCTTCTCGAAGGAGGGAGGCTTTCTCGTACCGCCTGACGCTTTCAAGGAAGGCGGCCCTCCAATCATCGGAGAGGGTCACAGGTTCAGCCCCTTCTTTCTGGCCAAGACGCCGTCGATCCACCGCTTCTCGGAGCTCCCGGGAGGGTAGATCGCCGAGAGGGACTGGGCGAGCTTCCAGACGCTCTGGTCCTGGCCCACCTCCTCGACGATGAACCGCTTTAGAGCGTCGCTTCTACCGTCGGCAAAGAGGAGCATCGCCTGATGGAGCCGGTCGAGGGCCGTTTTACCCAGTAGCGGCAGGCTGAGTCCTGGCCCCTCATCCTCCTTCTTCGTCTGAGCCTCGACACCGGTCCCGAAAAGCTGGGTCTGGGCATCCTTCTTCTTCGTCTTCCTCCCCCTGCCGCCAACTTGGACCGACGCCTTCTCGAAGAGGTAGCGTGCCCTCTCGGCAACGGGGAGGAGACGGGCCTGACCTCCCTTCACCTCGACGACGCTCGGCATCTTCTCCAGATGGGCTCCGAGACCCTGGGCGATCTTCCTAGCGGCGTCGTACTCCAAAAAGAAGCCCTTCGATCCGCCGTTACTCCGGGACGACGTCTCCTCAGTCTCTTCTCCCTCTTCTATCTCCTCGTCACTGTTGCTCTCCGCTATTCCTGAGACTATGACGTTGTTTCCGTTCCCGTTTATTCCAGTCGATAAGGTCCAGAGCCACATCGCCGTGAGCCTCGCATCCTCCTCGAAGCCTGTGGCGTCAGCCCCCTCAAAGAGCATGTTGAGGGCTTCCCTCGATACAGCGGCCCATACCTCCTCCAGGTACTCTTCCAGGAGGACGACCTCGCCGCTCGCCTTCTCGACCCTTGAGTACCGGGAGTAGACCTCTAGAGCTGGCCCGAGGCATGAGAAGATGGCGTCGGCGCCGACGACCCCCTCTCTCGCGAGGCGGGGGAGCCAATCATGGATGCGCCTCGGCAGCTCTGCGAGAACGTCCCTCCAGTCGCCGACCTCTTCCCTCAGGGTCCCGTCCGGATTTTCTCGTGGGCGACAGATGATGTGAATGGAGGAAGCCAGCGCAGCTGAATTCTTAGCTCGAAGCCTATTTGCGCTTTCTGTATCAATTGGCCATGATGCAGTAATAATCCAACCTGCTTCTATCATAGCCTGAAGCATCGCTTCCCAGCCTGTGGTGGTCTTGTTGGCAAAGACGACAACACCAATACCATCCGGCACTAAAATCCGTCGACCATCAGTTAGTGCCTGGGTCATGGTGGACTCAAAGTAAACCTTGTCTTTGCCTTTTACTTCATCCACGATAATTTCCTCGTCTTTGGGCGCCAATAAATCTGTAAACTGAGCTCTTGCAAAAGATGGCAAGGTACGTTTTAGCCATACATAGAAAAAATCGGATAGATCTGAGTATGGCACAGCGTCGTAGTAGGGTGGGTCTGTTATAAAAGCCGAAGAGCTATCATCAGGTAAAGTGTGCTTAGTGGCAGAAAATTCCCCACATGTACTTTGGCCACTACAACTGGTCCAGCTTTCAACCACCTTCAATGAATAATCGATGCTCGTTTTCCACCCACTTCCTTCATCTATGACAGGGACCATTTCTGCAAATTCTGATCTGAATGGGATTGCTTGACCTTGATTAAAAATTTGCATAATAGATATTGTTGTCGAATCCCAAATACAGTTGGCAGTGCATCTTACAGAGACCCGATCTAATAACAATGCCAGACACGTATGAACCGCCGCCGCTAAACCGTTGTCTTTCTCTTCGGACAACATCTCCCCGGCCTCCCCGACCAGCCGCGCCAAGGTCGTAAGCGCCAGAGCCTGCCGGGGTGTGAAGAGATCTTCGAAACGATCCATGCCATATTTTCGTTGGGAGAAGGCCCGGCCAGCTCCGCTCCCACCGCCCAAGGGGGTCGGCTCATCCGGCACCAGGGAAAGTGCGCCCATGTGCTCCGCCTTCTTCCGCTCAAGCTCCTCGGCCGCCTTCTTTGCCGCTGCCAGGTCCTGCCCCGTCGGGAGACGATAGAACCTGCCCCGCTCGCCGGGCCTCGTCGTCACCACGGCGAAGAGCCGGGCGTCAGCAGCGCCGCCCCGGCGGGCCTTCAGCTGCCTTCGGACCGAGGCGACGGGGGTGGTGTATCCGCAGACCGGGCAGGTCCCCGAACCCCTTCGGATCGTTCCCTCACCGACGTCTTTCGCCTTGACATCTTCCAGGATCTCGAAATCAACGCACTTCTCTTCGATTTTCGGGACCATCCGCAGAGCTACAGATCGGTTCCTCTTCTTGGCGAGCCAGAGGGACCGCATCAGGGGAACCTCGGCACCGCAGCCCGGTCCCTCACAGGTTATTGTCCGGGCCCATAGGTAGGCGATAGGAACGGCGCCATCAGGGTCGGTAGGGTAGAACTCGGCCAGCTCCTTTTCCGCTTCAACCTTGATCCAGGCCCCCCAGCGCCTCACCTCGTCCGCCAGGGTCTGGCCGTACCTAGGGATGTACTCCAGGACGACCTTGTTGAGGAGGACGGCGACGGGGTTGAGATCGGAGGCGAAGGCGTCGGCCCCGACCCGGAGCGCCTCCAGGGGTATGGCACCTCCCCCGGCGAAGGGGTCGACGACCAGGGGGCGGGTGCCGGGTATGCCGCCAAGGGCTTCGTGGGCCGACTGAGTGAGGGCCCGGGCGGCCTTAAGATACCGCTCGTCGGTCGAGTTGTCCCAGTTGGCAAAGTCGGCGATGAAATCGAGGAGCGCCCGCCGGAGCTCCAGAGGGTCGTCGAGGTCTCTTGCTCCCGTCTTCATCGGGTCCCAGAACTTTCCCATTATACTCTTCGCGTCGTCGAAGAACCTCTCAGGGCATGGGGGGTCGTCCGGCGTTGGGGCCGGGTCAGGCCAGAGGGAGGCGCAGACGACGGCCCTGCAGGCTGCGAGAGGTCGGCGAGCCCACCATATGTGCAAGGTCGATATGTGGCCGTGCCTGATGGATTTCTCGCGGCGAGCGTGCCTGCTGATCTCTTTAATCGGGAGGTCGACCTCGATCAGCCGTTTGGGATACTCTGCTCGACCGCTCATTTCTCAGCCCCCAAGATCTTATCCGACCCGACGTGATAGTGCTCGATCTTCACCAGAGGCTCCCAGCCTAGACGCGCCGGGTCCTGGATGGTATGGACTTCAGGTTTAGTTGAGCTGTTGTAGACGACGTAGAGCCAGTAGTCTTTCTTCAGCCTCTCCGCCGTCTTGTACTCGTTCGTCGTGAGGGCGATCTCCCCGACCCCCGACCTGCCCTTCACCTCGATGAACCTCACCTCGATGGCGGTCTTCGGATCTTCAGGATGGGGCCTCCTGGATATGAGGTCGAACCCACGGTTCTCAGCCTCAACGCTCTCGACCTGCCACCCTCGCGCCTCTTCGTAAGCTGTAACGGCCCGGACGGCGATCTCTTCGATCTCCTTGTCCTGAACCGCCACCCCGATCTCGGGAGATCCCCGATCAGGGTGGGGGAGAACCCAGGCCCGTCCATGATGATGGATGTCTGAAACGGTGAGCTGCCTCTCCTGTCCCAGCTCCCTCCTCCGCCTCTCCAGCCTCAGGTTCAGCTCGTCGACCCTATCCTCGGTCATCTTGATGTTGGCGGCGATGAGGGGCGACGAATCCCCAGCCTGCTGTCTCGTCACCAGCTCGGCAAGCCTCAGATTCTGCCGATTGATCAGCTCGTTTAGGCTGATCTCCATGTGCCGTTCGATCGTTTGAAGCTCCCGTTCCCTCTGGGACACCACCTCGACTAGAAAGGGCTGCAACGCCTTCTCGAAGAGATATCCTTCCACAGCCTCTCTATCAGGCAGATCGTCCCCGTCAGGAACTCCGACAGCCGACCCCGAAGGTATCAGGTCCAGGAATATGGTGGGCTGGCGGATCGACATGGACCCATCCATATTCGTTTCGACGGCGAAGAGCCTCCGGTGGAGGGCGTTGCCCCGGCCATCGGCGACCGCTGCGCTGAATAAGTCGAGCCTCGTCGGGTTTTCGCGGTATAGGTCGAAAAAGACAGCCCCGCGCCTCAGGTCGGCCTCGGTATGGATAGAAGCGTGTTCCCTTACAGCCTCAAAGAGGGGATGGCCCGGAGTCACCCACTCGGCCGTAGGGTTGGCGGATAGAAGGGTCTTGTCGAAGACTATCTGCTTGTACTCCCTTCCCAGCTGACCGAACCTCGCCTCCAGACCCTCCCCGATGGAGAGGACCGTCTTTGGGATCTTCCCTGGGCTGTAGATGTGGAAGCTACCTTTCGCGCCTTTGAGCTGGAGGCCTGCAAGATGGGACGCCTCGACGAAGAAGTCCTCGATCACTTCAGGAACGAGCCTCTTCTCCTTAGCCTCCTCAGATTTTCCGACGATCGCCGAGAGGTTAAGCTCCCGCTTGGCCAGCCCCTCCAGGGTCGAGTCGGTGATCCTTCGGAACCGCTCGATATCTACATCCTCGATGATTCTGTTCTTGATCGCCTCCTCGGTGAGGCTTCTTGCGTACATCTCCCGGAGCATCCGTTCGAGCTGGTTTGAGGGCATCACCTCGCCCAGGACGTTGAAGACTTTGCCGGTGTTCTTAGGGTCGAGGTCCCTCTCGATGTTCTTTATCCGGTCGAAGAGCATCTGGAGGACTCGGCCCTCGCGGGTGTTCGTCGATACGAAGTTGAATATCAGGCAGTCCTTATCCTGGCCGTACCGATGTATCCTGCCCATCCTCTGCTCAAGCCTCATGGGGTTCCAGGGGATGTCGTAATTTATCATGAACCAGCAGAACTGGAGGTTGATCCCCTCGCCGGCGGCCTCCGTCGCCGCCATCACCTGGCATTCCTCTTTGAACTGCCGCTCAGCGTTGATCCTCGTTCCGGGGGCGTCCCTGTCCCCCACCTTCATCCCGCCATGTATCTGGGTGACCGATAGCCCCCACTCGATCAGCTTCCCCAGGGGCCTGCCGTCTTTTCCGTCCCCTGCCAGGTAGTCAAGGGTGTCCTTATGCTCGGTGAATAGGAGGAGCTTCATCTTGGGGTCGTCAAAGATCCCATGCTCCTTCATCACCTCCCGCAGCTTCAATAGCTTCGACTCGACCTCCCTCTCCTCCAGATGGCGGGCCTGGTCGATCAGCTTGCCAAGCCGTTTTATCTCCTCCCTCAGGGATTCCGGATCGATGGAGGCGACGGCCTCCTCCAGCAGGTCCAATATCCCCTGCTGTTCGTCTTCGGGCAGCTCGTCGAACTCTTCGGGGACCTTCTTCAGTATCTGCTTCTGGCGGTAAGCTTCGGGATCGGCAAGGATCTTCTCCCGCTTCTCCTTAATACGCTCCAGGCTTCGTCTCAAAGCGTAGGTGCTGGAGGCGAACCTCCTCTGGAGCATCGCCATGGTGAAACCGAGAGCCCTCCCTCGAACCTGGTTCTCGTCCTGGCTGGCCTTGATCGACTGATCTTCGACGTAGCTGTAGAGCGCATCGTAAAGGTCCCACTCTTCATTGTCGATCTTGAACTCTATAGTCTGGACGATACGCCTTGTGAATAGGCTCATAGCCTTCCCGGTATCTGGATCGGGGAACGTCACCAGCGCCTCTTTCACCCTCCTCAAGTAGAAGGGGGCCTCGTGCAGTCTCATCGCCTCCTCCAGGCTCTTTACGTCGGCGTAAACGTCCTTATCCAGCAGCCTGAGGAAGAGACTGAAGTTATCGGTATCGCCCTTGTGAGGTGTGGCGGTCATCAGAAGATAATGGTCGGTCATCTCCGAGAGGGCCTCGCCCAGCTGGTAGGCCAGGGTCTTGTGATCGGCGCTGTAGGCGCTCATCTTGTGAGCCTCGTCGACGATGATCAGGTCCCAGTGGCTGCGGAGCAGGCTCTCCTTGGCGTCATCGATCCGAGATACCCAGGGTAGGGACGTTATAGCCTGATCCCTCTCCTGCCACGGGTTCGAGCCGTATATGGTCCTTAGGATATCGCTCCGGATGACGTCGAACCGCTCGTGGAACTTGTCCTGCATCTCCCTCTGCCACTGGAAGGTGAGGTTGGCGGGAGTAATTATGAGGGTCCGCTTGATCATGTCCCTGATCTTCAGCTCCTTGATCAGGAGACCCGCCATGATCGTCTTGCCTGCGCCGGGATCGTCAGCTAACAAGAACCGGATTCTCGGAAGCTTCAAGAAATAGTCGTAGACCGCCTCTAGCTGGTGGGGAAGGGGATCGACCCTCGCGATCGAGAGGGAGAAGTAGGGGTCGTACTCATGAGCCCATTTCAGCCTTCTTGCTTCAACTCCGAGCCGGAACCTGGAGGGATCGCCGTCAAAAGGCTCCGAATCAGAGGTGACGTTCTTGAGGGTGCTCAGCTGTTCCTGGGATAGCACTCGATCGTAAAACTGGTTTGTTCTCAGCCCCTTGCCGCTGACCTTGACGAAATCGCCCATCTCAGCTGTTTTCGTTATCTCGATCGGTTCGGGGAATATTGGTCCCTCTACGATAGCGTTGGGCTTGAGCGTTGTGGTTCTATTATTCAGGCGGTCATCCCTCCCTCGTCCTCGAACGTGAGGGCCGAAGTATCATAAGTCTATTGGTAGATTTATGAGCCAGAACAAATCGAAATCATAGCCTTTTCACTATTAGAGGACATAAGGCCTTACTGGTCGGTTCCTTGCCCAACAGCACGCGAGAGCTGGCGCTAGAACGAGATCATCGTGAACGCCCTCCCTCCATGCAGAATAGCTACGGTGAGCGGTCTTGAGGTCAATCTTCAAGATGGTTCAGAATAAAACGGACTACCCAATTCGCGGCCGTATATGTAGTGTTCTTCTTGATGTGGCCATCCCTGACCAATAATTGGCCGTAATCGCCGAGATTGGCGATTTCCTCGTCATTAAGACGAATCACAATACGCTTGTTTCTTGTGGGTTTCATATACCTTTAACACCATCCTCACTATTTGTTGGCACCCAGCATATGGACTGGCGCTACGTATATTGCCCGACATGCACGCCTTCAGGGAGTATCGTTCAAGTTTTGAGTATTCATCTTCTGTAAGCCTGATGGTGACCAGTTCCATGTAATAGAATATGATCTTCTTCATTATAAAAAGGCAGCGCTGCCATTCGACTACATGTATACATGTATCAATAATAATTTTCGATACGCCGCTCTGTCGTTTCATCTGAGGGGTTTAGCTGATGCAAACAGGCAATATTTGATAATGCGCCAAAATTAACGACATTTTCGGCAGCTATGATAGAAAATGCTCTGCATTCGGCCTCATAATCAGTATGTACCGGATGAGAACAAATGAGAAATTGAAGCCCAAACTGAATGAGGATCCAAGTTTACAACCCTTCTCCCAGTTCTCATTATCGCCGACATGGATTTGAGACCAGCTTTGAAGCCAGGCCCTTTCGCGAAGTTAGCCTATTAAACAGACCTGAGACCTCGCGTATATGAAGCTGGACGAGGGTCATCGCCTCGATAGAAAAGGAGGGGCGCGCTACACGCCACGACTCTTCTCCATTGCTCCTGCCGCCTTACATCACGCTCTAATACCCACGCATCCATTCGAGAGCATGGTCTTTGTTGGTCCGTTCACGGGTATCCCAAGGATCAAGCCGTATTGCTTCATCCGATGCTCTCATGGCTTCGTAGTACCGGCTTCTCCTGACAGCAAACAAGCTCGAATGGTGATGGGGTCGAAATCTTAAGCTCCATCATGAGTTATGTGACTCTCCTAGTCATTTGGATCGTATAGAGTCACATAACTAAAGCTGGAAGGGTCGGGGGTGAGGACGAAGGGGAGAAGATCTACTCCAACGCCAGACCGATGCCACCACAGCCCCGTCGTGGAAGGATCACCAGCCCGGATGATGGATAAGGACCTCAGGGACAACAGCCCCCAGGATCGCATTAGAGCTTTGAATATAGAGGTCGAATAAAAAAAGGGGGTTGGTAGTGGTCGCCTTTGTTAGACGTTCAAACGGTTTCAGGTGGCAAAGTTGACGCAGGCGATGAGGACACTAGCCAGAAAGCTGATGCTTTTGTCTTCCGATCGATTTCTCCAACTAAAAATCCGGTATCTGAATCATACCCCGACCATAGGGTTACAGCAGAAGCGTAAACTCCCCCCGGAGCGATGTTTGGAGGATTCCATTCAAGTTCAACTGGCAATGAGTATCCGGGTTGAATAGACGCAGTTTGCTGATGTATTGCATCCCACCACTTGCCATTGGCGTCTTGGACCGAGAATCCGATCCAGAATGAGTGAGGCTGAGAACCCGTATTCCTGAAATTGACCGTGACCGGAACAGCCTCGTCATAATTGTAGTTACGGACATCAGGCCAGACTACAGAAGTTATTTGTCCATCGACAGGTGCTGAAGCCAACACTGATAACTTCTGCAATGCTTTCGCGGCGGCTTGACGTACTGCAGAATTTTTATCGTTAGCAACCAGATAATTAAGTGGCTCGATCGATCTAGGATCCCCGGTGTTACCGAGAGCCTCAGCAGCTGCCTCTCTGACATCTGAGTTCTGATTTGTGATGCCCTCCATTACCTGGTCGAAGTACTCTGGCTTTCCTAATCTCACCAAAGAGCCCGCAGAATGAATTCTTACCTTAAGTTGTCCATCATTGAGAGCTGTGATCAAGGGGTCAACCGCCTTTGGATCGCCAATCTGACCAAGAGCATGAGCGGCATACGCTCGGACAGAACCAGTATCATCGTCTAAAGCTGCGATGAGAGGATCAACCGCCCTTAGATCACCAATCTCACCAAGAGCATAAGCTGAATGCATTCGGATATCGCTGTTCGGATACTTGAGAGCTACAATAAGGGGTTCGACCGCCCTTGGATCACCGGTTTCTCCGAGTGCCTTGGCTGCATTCTTTTGAGCATCTGGTTGGCCGTACTTTAAATCAAGAATGAGATCGTCTACCTCATCCGCAGTGGACGGCATCGCCAGTGACGCCAGCACCACCAGCACCGCAAAAATTGCTTTGGATCGCATCTTAGTCTCTCCTCCTTAACGAGAGACGGTCCCGACAGATGAAAAGCATTTCGATCCCCGATATCACGCCCAGCCGTACCGGGCTCTCCTGACAGGTAAAAGCTCGCGTGGTGAGCGGGTCGAAAGGTTAAGCTCCAGTATTGGTTATGTGACTCTCACTATCATTTCTATTGGGTGGAGTCACATAACCAGCGCTCGAGGGGAAGGAAGAGGGCAAAGGGAAGAAGGTCGCCGTCACTGCCAATACAGGACGCACCACAGCCCCGCCGTGGGAGGATCACCGGCCCGGAGATAGTCTTTAGACCTCCAGTACGAGATACCCGAAAAGCGCATGTGGCGAGTTGAATAATAAGGTCGAATAAAAAAAGGATTGGAGCGGAGAGACGAATCACCGCCCCGCCCTCGGCTCGCCCTCGCTAATCAGCTTGGATCTTCTCCAACGCTTCCGACGCCGCTGCTCGGACACTCTCTTCCTTGTCTCTCAAAGCCACGTAGGTCAGTGGTTCAATAGCCCTCACATCGCCAATCTCGCCGAGAGCCTTGGAAGCCCCCGATCGGACCCACCTCACCTCGTCCTTGAGCGCCCCTATGAGAGAATCGATCGCTCTGGGATCTCCGATCTCGCCAAGAGCACAGGCAGCCCAATATCGGACCTCTGGATCTTCATCCTTGAGGGTGCTGGTGAGAGGATCAACCGCCCTTGCATCTCCGATCTCGCCGAGAGCCTCGGCAGCCGCCTTTCGAACCCACTCGTCTTCATCTTGGAGAGCATCGATAAGTGGACTGACCGCCCTGGTATCGCTGATCCTGCCGAGAGCCCTAGCAGCCTCTGATCGGAGCCCCCAATATTCATCATCGAGGGCCCTGATGAGGGGATCAACCGCCCTAACATCGCCAATCCTGCCGAGAGACATGGCAGCCCTATACTGGACCTCCTCTCCATCATCGAGGGCCCCGACGAGGGGATCGATAGCTCTGATATCACCGATCGCACCGAGGGCCTCGATCGCAGCACATCGAACCCACTCGTGTTCATCATCGAGAGCTCCAATGAGAGGATCGACCGCTCTGGGATCTCCGATCTCGCCGAGGGCCCACGCGGCATTCATTCGGACATCCGGCGTCCCAAATTTTAAATCAAGTATCAGGTCGTCCACTTCGTCCTCCTGCGACGTTAGTGTATCATGCCAGCTTGGGGCATTCATAGCCTCTTCTGGCACCTCTATATCAACGGGTTCATTGTATCTGGAATAAAACCCTGTAGAGTTGGACTTGATCCCGATCTCGATCTCACCTACCCCACCGACGGAAAGATCCATTATATCAGCGGTGAGAGTCAACTCCAACTCAAACTGATTTTTCAGTGGTAGGTGAGACTCCTTGGAGATACAGATCGTCCAATTCATCTCACTACCCTCTAAGACCTCGGTAATGTTCAGAGTAGACAGTGGAATAGAGCCCATCTGCTGGTTCACGATCGCAGTGTAGGTCTCCATGTCAGGAATTACCTTCACCTTATAAGCATCCTCACCATCTACCTCGTCAGAACCGATCAACTCGATCTCGGATGCGTTTAACAATTCAACTTGGATTATTGCCTGGCTCTGGTCCCACATCTCTTCATGCATCTCCGGCATCCTCGTCCAGTTGCCGTCGATATTGGTGTACAAGGTATCATTTACCATGTACATCTCGATATCCGAAACGATCTTCCCTGCCTCTTCAGAGTTTGTGATGGTGGTCATATTCATTTTCATGGTGCGGCTCGTGACGTTCAAGACGCCATCGCCTACCGACCTCGTCTCAATGGTCATGTTCCTGAGGGTTTCGTTCGTCTCAGAGCAGTTAACCAATTTTATGGTTTGATCCATATACACGGTGACAGCGGCGGTGTCCACCTTCTCCAACGCCCCGATCATCATCGCCTTCAGCTCCTCGGGGTTTGCCCCCCCGAGCTTAGCCAGCGATTTTGATGCTTCCTCTCTAACTTGCTCATTCTCATCCTCAAGAGACTCTGTGAGTGGCCCAATAGCTTTGGTGTCGCATATCTCTCCAAGTGCCTCTGCAGCTATTGCTCTGACCTCCCAGCTATCATCCTTTAGGACTCTGATGAGTGGATCAACGGCAGGCTCACCGATCGTGATGAGTGCCTCGGTGGCATTCGATCGGACCGTCTCATTTTCGTCCTTCAAGGCCACTATAAGAGGATCAACCACCCTAGCATCACTAATATTACCGAGAGCAAATGCTGCTGCTGCCTGTGCCCCATCATCTCCATCTGCTAGAACCACTATGAGTGGATTGATGGCAGGTTCACCAATCCCAACGAGAGCAACAGCAGCCTCAAATCGAATCTCTGAGCCTTCATTTTTAAGAACATTAATGAGTGGGTCAACAGCAGGTTCGCCCAACCCGGCAAGAATCCCAGCAGCTATATGTCTGATAAGACTATCCTCACTCACAAGGGCCACAACAAGAGGATCGATTGCAGGTTCACCTATCAACACAAGCGCATCAGAAGCCCCATCCACGATATTCGAGTTCTCATCTTTTAGGGCCTCGATCAGTTTTCCGATAGCGGGCATTCCAATCTTACTTAGAGCAAGCGAAGCATTGTTTCTGACCTCGATAACCGGATCCTCTAGTGCAGAAATTAGTGGTTCGATTGCAGCGGGATCACCAATTTTTCCAAGTGCTTCCGCAGAAGACCTTCGAACACCAGAGTCCTCGTCTCTTAAAACTCGATATGCAAGCGGCTCGATCGCCGAGGGATCGCCGATTTCACCGAGAGCCCATGTGGCATTTAATCTAGTCGGTTGGTTCTTACCACGCGCCATGATTTCAATTAAAGGATCGACTGCTCTTGGGTCACGTATTTTACCCAATGCGAGTACCACGCTATGGGTGGAAGCGTCGTAGCGATTGCTGTAGTCGATGGCCTCTATGAGAGGCTCGACAGCTCTGGGATCACCAATTTCGCCGAGTGCTTCGGCAGCAGCTTGAAGAAGGTCAGGAGAAGATTTCCTAAGACATCCGATAAGAGCGTCGACAGCTCTGGGATCACCAATCTTGCCGAGCGCAAGGGCTGCTTCCATTTTGATCCAGTGGTCGTCCGAGGTAGATACAATACTAATAAGGGGATCGACCGCACTAGGATCACCGATCTTACTAAGAGCCTGGACCGCTGCTATTCGGATCGAACGCTTCCAACTATCATCCTCATAGCTTACATAACCGGAAGGCTTAGGGATCATTTCGATGAGTGGACCAACTGCCCTTGTATCACCGATCTCACCTAGGGCACCGATCGCAGCTATCTGCACGCCGTAATCTCCAAACTTCAAGTCCAGTAAAAGGTCGTCCACCTTATCAGCCGTACCCGGCATCACCAGTGCCGCCAGCGCCAGCACCGCGAGGATCAGTTTCAGTCTCATCTTAGTCTCCATCCGGCGAAAGACACTGTCGCCAACCACGAAAAATGTTTCTATGCCTCCGTCGCCCCCCATACATGACGGCCCGAAGATTCACCATAAATCCGACACCTCATAGAAAAGCCATGCACCGCTCCAGCCGCTGGAGGAGATGGAGATCCTGAAACCCATCACTCTGCTATAGTTATGTGACTTTCATGGTCAATTTCCAGGTAGAATGTCACATAACCACCGATGGAGGGCGAGGGAGGCGGGGAGAAGATCGCCAGACTCACCAGACTGACGCCACCAGGCCCCCCACCACCTGTGGAGGATCGGTTCTGGCCATGATCTACTACCCATCGGGAAAAAGGTCATTAAATCGTTATTCGAAATTAAGTTACGCTTGTCAATTTACTGATAGATATAATTTTAACCCCGTGGTAAATCGGTCGGATTATGTATAAGTACCTCTAAGATCCGTTTGTAGGTTAAAACTAAAGCACTTGAGAGGAGGACTCCAGACGAGATCAAAGTGGCTCTTAACTCTGTGGTATTTTGCGGTTCTGCTGCCTCTGATCATTTTGGCGGCCGTAGCTGAAGGTACTGGTAACAATCAAACGGCCAGTCCGATGGCAGAGGCAGACATTCCCAGCAACGAGGAGAGAAATCTTCTAGGTGACATCGATCTCGTCGTTCAGATCATAAAGGGCATTTTCACCATTTTAGTCAGCATAGCAGCAATTATTTATTATTTAAAGAGAGGTGATAAGAAATCCTCATCGAATATAATGGCTCGTGATATCGGCGACGGCGCCGTTATTACCCAAAATCAAATGGGGGGGCAAGCCGCCCAGAAAATTGAAAACTATGGTCTTATGCCCCGACAGATAACTGGAGCCTCCGCAAGAGTGTTGGTGTCAGAGTTACAAAAGTATCCTAGCGAACAATTTCATATACAATACGTAGGGGGCGATTACGAAGTTCTTGAACTCGCTGAATCTATTAATAGTGTATTAGTTGAAGCAAAATGGAAATCAGAAGGGATGGCTGAAGTAAATAGACATCCACCCCTCATTCGTTGGGGGATTCGGCTTTTTGCTCCTGAAGCCAGACCAAGCTTTGACTTTTTTCTTAAGTGGCTTATCGATCATGGTTTCGAAGTAGATCCCCAACTTACTAATGGAGATGCTCTGACAATACAAATCGGAAAGAACCGGTAACATGAATCCCACCCAATTAGATAGTAATCACATAACCACCCTTTCGGAGGTGGCACCGCCTCCCCCTCGGTGGGGATCTCCACCATTATAGGTCGCTTCTACATCACGTTGAAATATTCTGCTGTATGAGATTAACTTGGAATGTGAGCCCATAGCAATTGTTTTTCGGTTATATGCTCGTCCCCGCAGCAGAGCGGTGGGTTATTCGATAAAAATCAAGACGTTATCTTAATGAAATTTCGGAGGGATTGTTTTTAACGATAATATTATAAGTAAAAAAACCACACGGGATGTTATGAAGATTAAAGTAATGTACGGCCAAAAACGCGGTGTCGATGTATCCATTGATGGTGTGTTACTCGACACTAAACTAGCAACAGAAAGATTATTCGGCGGAACAGTCCAGGCAAGTCAATTAGAAATGAAAAGAAAAAAACCGGTCGGCTTCTTCTCACCTAGTGGTTTTAGTCTCACTGGCCCAAATGGTCTAATGATGTATAGCGAAAAAATGCTTGTTCCAGAAAAAATAGATTATAGCCGAATATCGGAAACCGACCTAGAAAAGAGATTAAAATCACGGCTAGCTTCCTTAAAGGATAGGTTAGTCGTTCCCTATAACGATATTGAAATTCAATGTGTTAACGAGGATTGAAGATTTCAAAAACCCCTTCAATCCTCCGGAGGCCGCGAAGCCCCGCCAGATATTCTACGCCCTCGGAAGCGTAGACCCCCTCGAGAAGTGGCGTTCCGGTGGTGGGTTGGTCGGTTATAACACCATCCAGGAGCCGCTGGACTTCAGGTCGGTATGGCCGAGCTGAACCTGAAGGTCGTTGAGGGTGATGCCCATATCGGGGGCCCGTACCGCATGGAAATGCCTCAGAGTGTGCGGAGTGACCACGTAAAGAGGCCTGCCGTCCTTATCGCGCCCATAAACCCTCTGGACCCCCGCCTCCTCCGCCACCTTCGCCACGATCTCCCCGGAGTCCATCCCTTCGGCCCGGAGCTCCCCCGCCCTCTGGAGGATCGCCCCCTCGTCAACGGTGTAATATTCGTCTATGTCGGTCCTATGGCCCCATAACAGCCCCGGAAATACCTTCACCCCCTGGACCTCCAGGAGGCAGAGAGTAGGCTTAGAAAGCTTTGGGAACCGCGACGGAGGGACCTCGATAGCCTTCAGTCGGGGGCATCTTTTCATCAGCTCGAAGAGGACGACGGCGGGGAGGGGGAAGGCCAGATGGACGACCCTCTCCCTTGGATCAAGTTTCGCTATCTGGTCCCTGGAGTTGACGACTCTTATCTTCATGGCGGCTTGCACACCCCACAAGGTACGTATCCCGCCGCCCTCGCATCCTGAGAACTGGAGAACCAGATCTCATTTTGAGGCAGAATCTTTTTCGCCCACCTGCAGGAGGGATAATGATACTTATCCGACCTCACAGAACCCACGAATTGCCCGCTCTTCGCGGTTGTGGTGGAGATCTCCGGGGCTGGGGATGGTTCGGGCTGAGGTAGCCCCTCCTCCCACCACGCCGCCGGGTCGAATTCGTTGTTGGTGAAGTCATTAACCACAGCGAAGCCGGCGTCCACCAGAAGCCGGTTGAAGGGGTGGGTGGTGTTGATCGTCCCGTTGGCGTCCTCCAGGTAGACCACGGCGAGGATCCTCTCGTACATGTCCCGACCGTCCCTCGATTTATCGTCGGTATCCAGCCAGACCTTTTTCCCCATCAGGGCCTCGGTGGCGAAGACCTTCGCCGGCTCCCCCTCTGGCCCGCTCATCTCTGGGGAGTCCACATCCGCCAGCCTCAACCGCTCGATTTCGTAGATGATCCGGGGGTCGTTCTTATCGATTCGGAGGGCGAAGGTGTCGCCGTCGACGACGTTGGTAACTATCCCGCTCGCCTCGTCGGGGGCCGCTAATGCCAGGATCGGCAAAAGAAACGCCAGGACCAGCAGGTGCAAAATCGGCTTGATTCTCGTCATCATCCCCTCCTCTCTCGTGGTATACTGTCGCGGTCACTGAAAAATGTTTCGGCTTTGGTTACGTCTCGGAGCGGTCACCTAACTATTCGAGTCCGATCTTCTCGTCGTTTGGCTAAGAAAAAGCGCTGATGACACGCATGGATATTTTCAGCCACTTTATTGCGTGCGTAAAAAAAGTTATGTGACTATATCTCTAGTCAATAATCTAATCATAATATGAATCATCGAGTTTTACTTCGCCCATTCTATTCGGCATTTTGTTCAATTCACCCGCTAAGTAGAAGACCAAGCGATCGATTTTATCCTTATCAAAACGCATTGGATAATAATCTCGTTCCCTGAACTTCGTTATGTTCTTTGTAACCAGATATTTGCCTCTCCATGTTACATGTTCCTCCAATGCATTGAGAATATCATCCGTATCATCATCCTTGATTAAACCTGCCTTTTCAAAGAGACTGACTAAATTATGGCTCATATGATCTAGCGCATCACTCTTAAACGGATCAGGATCTTTGGCAAATACAATACCTTTTATAAGATTTTCTACTGCATATCCAATCAAAAGTAAATAGATACTATAATTCTGACTATCAAGAAAATCGACTAGATCTTGACCTTTTAATTCACATTTAACATTTTTATTATTTAATCTGTCTTCTGCGATTTGACCTATATCAAACAACCTGTTCGCAGCATGGTATAAAACATTCGCCTTATGCAACCAACTGCGTGGGTGCAGAACCGTCATCTTGAACCGTCGAGCGTCCAACACCCGATCCATTTCATACAAATCGATAGTATCATCTGGCTTACGTTCTATTATTTTTGGCTTCGTCTTGCCCCCCTTTTTCGATTTCATGATCGGTACTCTATCCGCTGTTTCGGCATCGACATCGGATATTACATTGTGTGGATCACCCATGATATACCTCAAATCCAAGTGAAATATTTGACAGAAAAATCTTTTGGTATCATCCCCCCAAGATGAACCCCACCAGCCCCGCCGATATCCTCGCCTCCGCCGCCACGTTCATACGCTGAGATAGACTATCTAAGATATCAATGAACGTAGTCGTTCTATTTCTTCGGTAGCTTTATCATAGATTCTTCTCGACGTTGCGGATAATTCTTCAAATCCAGGCTCGGATGAAGACATGATTTTCCCAACTTTTTGAGGTATTGGATACCGCCCTTTCCATTCGATGTATATGGTTAGAACTTTTAAGTGAGCAATTTCATTATCGCTTACTTCAAAGCCAATGTCCTCGGCCATGTATAAATCGTCCAGGTCATGAATACCAAGGTAACATACTTTGCCATCTCTTCGCTTAAATGTAAACTTTTTAAATTCTTGTTCGAAAGGAGTTACATCATTTATTGCCGGTGTGTATGCCTTATGTGCAATGATGCCTTTTGCCAAATTTTCAAGAGCGTATCCCATCAGCATCAAATAAACATAGTCAGAGACCGGTTTCTCTAAACAGGTCATCGGCTTGGAATCCGCATACGCTTTAATCGCGATAGCAAAATTAGCCCAACCATCGAGACCTACTACGCCATTTAGATACAATCCCGTTTTGTGGCTAACAACTCGCGCGCCGCACTGATAGCTTGCCGTCACTTCCGTCCCTTCACTATGTTCTATCAAATAAAATTTGTAACTTTCAACCATATAGTAACACCTCTTTGCTTCCTCACGATCCCCGTTATCCAGCACCTTGACTGTGCTTTCCATTATATCGACTCACCACTTCTGAACCACTGGTTTCACCTTCTTGGGCTTGACCTCGTATTCGATCGAAGATATCGCGCCTTTAAACACGATCATCTTCTTTCCATGGCCAAGATCGAGGAGTAACTGATAGAGGTTGTGGGCTTCAATCACCCCTTTTATGGGTCGGCCGTCCTTCATGTGAATCATGATTGGAGTCTTTGAGATCTCAGGTATAAACTGGGGCGGGCTGCTGGCCTTCATTTCAGCCTTGGAACCTTTCATGATGGTGGCAGCTTGATCATCAGCATTCCGATCTAATTCGACGTTATTGCCCATTGCTGGCTCCATCGGGGAGTAAAACCGGTTAAAGAGATTTATATTTTTTGATAACTAAAATCGTATCTGACTCGATGCGAATTTATCTATGCCGTACTCTCAAGTCACTGGCAGCCCAACGCTACTGCCTTCAGCTTTCGAGCCTTCGCGGTAGCAGCTGCTTGGTCCATCTTCCGGGTAGATCCCAGGTGCACGTTCTTGACCTTGTCGCCTTCCCGCCAGCTTGCATACCAGTAAGTATAGGTCGCCTCCCCCTTCGTCGTCTTCTTCGCGATGCTCCCCTGATAGACCGATAGAGCTTCCAACCTTGCGACGTTCCAGAGGTCCTCAGCCTCTTCCTCTAGCCTGGCAGCTTCCGCCTCCCTCTCCTTTGCTCCTGGATCCATTCCTTGGATCTCTCGGAGCTTTGCCGCCTCTTCTCTTAACCTTTTGGCGTCCTCCCTTAGAGCTACGATCCTCTCACCGCTCCCGGTTTCGTAGACGATTTTTTGCCTCGCCATATAATTAGTTATGTGACTATCATATATAGATATGGTGGCGAGTGTCACATAACTAGATTCCATGAGTGGCTGTATCCTCAGGACAATTGCGTAATCTTCACTAGGTCTATCAAAAGAGGATGATAGCTCGATTAAAGAGCCATCTCAATCTTACCTCGTGTTGCTTTGATCCCCAGGGCGTCCTCTAAGCTATGAATAAGGCCGCGCCCGATTTTAACGCACTGAAATATTTATCAGTTACTATAATAGTGTTTGTGTATGTACATGCACTAATCATTTCTCATTTTTTTGATTACGTAGGGCCGCCGAGCAACGCGAGGCGGCGCAGTGCGCCTATGCACCTCCCTCCCTTCGCGACAGCCGAGGAGCCGCAGGAGGCTGCAAAACCGATCCGTCCCGGAGGGTTGTGCGAAGCACATTTGCGGTACCCGCGCTCCCGAGCCCCTTTTCGGGTCGATGGATAGAACGAGGCTGAAGGATCGAGGAGGATCAACAGGGTCGACCAACGCACATTTGCGTACACCCGGCCCGTCGCCCCACCGCCGAAGCGGCAGGACCAAGAAAGCGGACAGGGCTGATCATGGCATCCGGTCACGCGCGAACACCAGACACGCGCGGACCGGGGCCTTGATCTGCCCTGGACGCTCACACTGCCGCTTCGGCAACAAGGGGGCGAAGGGTCGCGCAAATGTCCTGCTTGGGCGAGCCGACGACCAATTTAGCAGGTTAGCAGCCCTTCTGTTCCAAATCGATTGAATACGCGATACTGACGAAATCTGCATATTATCCGGCTATCAACCGGCGCCTTGGCGCCGGCGCTTACTGGCAAGCAGAGACTCCCAGGATAAATCTTTCACGCTGATAAAAAAGATCATCACATCTGCTCCCGCCTCGGGGAATCTCTGGGCTTAATGTACTTGGCCCCCTCTACGCAATTAGGAAATCCAGCATAAGTTTGGCGCAAACCCACCTATCTTGTCCCGCGCCTGCTTGATATCCATGATAAATTCCCCCACCGTTTTTGGCAGTTGATCGCCACCTCAAGATTAGCGCCCTAATGATGATCAATCAGCAGCGAGCCCGCGAATAGAGCTAGCTATAAGAGGATGAACAAGATGAACGTCGCCCAGAAGCCGCTCTCCAATAGGAGGCACTAAAAGCCCAGCCCGGGATATCTCAGGTTTTGATCCTAGAGCTTCAACAGCTGATAGCACATCGTATCCCGCCTCAATTTATCCAGGCCTTCATATCTGCCCCCGTCCCCCGGATATTAAGCCTATGAACTGGCCGACGTAATTGATCTTCTCCCGCAAAAAGATATTCGCAAGGCCGCTTTCAGCTCCCGCCGGAGTATCGCGGAAAGACCGCAGATCCCGCCCACATGATATATCGAAGGCTCCTGATTCTCTGCTGAATCTTAGTCAGAATTGAAGACTTACATAGTGATCATCCTGCAAATCTGCTCACGCCTCAATTGTAGCAGATCCGCAGATATTCTCCCGCCCCCTGATAATCGAGCAGAAATTCCCCGCCCAAGCCGTGCGCACCGGCTCTCAGACCTCCTGCAGCCAAGATGATGGCCCGAATTCCATTTGACCCACTCACAGAATGATGCGCGAAGGCAGCGACAACATAGAAGACCATTGATCGGGCAAATTGGCCCTCCATAAGGGCGCAGCTATTACGAACCAGGGAGATCCGCTCGAGAGTACGATTATCTTGAGGGGAGCCATCGAAAACCAGGGTTCTCAGGCTATCGGATCCGAATCCCAAGAGCTTCAGCACAATCTTGTTTCAGGCCAGCACATATTCGAGGAACAACCGCCGCGAAGCCGCGAGGCGAGGTCCGGCCTAAGGCCGGGGCGAGGTTCGCGGCGAGAGCGGCGGCGCAACTCTTGAGTTCCGCCATCCTCATCTCGCACTCTGAAGAACGCTTTGCATTGAATCTCAGATTTGGGGTAAAGGTACGACCAAGGCAGGATCCCCGGGATGCACCTTAAGTCTTCGCAGCATATTCCGTACCGGGAAGGATCCGGGCACCATGCTTCCCCCTCTGAATCGCCTCGCACCTCTTTTCGCGCGCCAGATCTCGAGGAGGGCATCTTCTCCTGCCACAGCATCCGCGGCATAAATTCTGGAGTTGAGGATAAGGTGAAAGACGGAGGTGAAAGACGGACCTTTTATGCTGATTATGACCTGTACAAGCTGTTTCGGGACACAATATTTCCCGGAGGGTAACTTGGATGCTTGACGCAAAGATTTCACCCCAGAGACGGCTGTACAGCCATTCTAAACGTAATCCTCGCGATCAATGGGCCTGGCCCCTCCACGAGTTTAGGCGATATCCTGACCTCACCAAGACCGAATCAAGATGCTCACCAGCCACATTCGACAGAACAGATCCTGCAGCAGGCCGCCAGGATGGCGGGCGCATGGATTCAGTCCTCTGCACCTATCCCGGGCGGCATTGATTACCAGCAATCCATGCACAACCTTGGGCTCGGCCCAGTATCGGATTCCCGCTGATCCGGAAAAAATCCCCTCCAAGCGACGTTTCCTCAGCAGAGTAAGAAACAGCATTAAGGATCTCGTAAGAATTTAACAGAAAACTTTATTACTAATTAAGATGATGATGCGGGCGGGATTCAAATCAGGCACCGTGCCATATCCTCCTTGAGATGGCATCCCTAAAGAGGGCATTGCCCTCTCCCCAGCCGTGGGCGTCGTATCTGGAGCAAAGCCATGCCAGAAATGGCGCCCTTCTTCTGCCATTACTCTCCTGAGCAGATAATCAATCCCACTTCGTGAGGCCTGTCTGCACATATTCGAGGAACAACCGCCACAGAGCCGCGAGGCGAGGTCCGGCTGAAGGCCGGGGCGAGGTTCGCGGCGAGAGAGGTGGCGGTGTCATTGTTGTTCGCCGTCGGTATCAAGGCGGCGACCTTCATCATAGCCCCGGGAGATGACGGGCCCCTCGGGTCGATCACCCTCTCTAAGGACCATGCCACAATGGAACATATGGCCGATATATCGATAGCAGTGCAGCCAAGCGAACAGGCGGTCCCCCTAATATTATCCTCGCAAAAATCCGAATCAATAGGGCCAGTTCTAAGGTCGAAGAGGCGGGTGACGGCGACGAAGAGGGGTCCAGATCAGATTCTAGAGTCCAGAGATCCTCGGCCAACCTCCACGAAGCCGCGAGGCGAGGTCCGGCCGAAGGCCGGGGCGAGGTTCGCGGCGAAGACGGAGGCGTGCGCGATGCCCGGCCTCCCGGGTGGTCGGACCAGCCCGATCCTACCCCCCCTCTTTACCGCGTGCCCACGCCTGTCCCGGCCCCTCCCCCTTTCCCATGCCAGCGCCGATCCTGCCCTCTTTTTTCCAGGCAAACTCGCGGATTCAGCCCCCACCCCACTTACAGCTTACTCACACCGATCCACCTCCCTCTTCCCCGAACCACCACCACCCCCAATCCCGGGCCCCCTCTCCTCACCAAACGCGCGAAGCGCGGCGCACCCCCTCCAGCACGACAACAGCACCAAAGGCACGGCCCCGGGGCCCGCACCACCGCGACAACAAATGATCACGGCCCGCATAGTAGCCTAACGCGCGAAGCGCGGCGCAGTATCGGAACCCGCAAACGGACGGCGAGTCCCGGGCCCCCCGGCGAGCGATCTCGCCAAGAACAGCACATCCCCCCTCACATAGCAGCACCAATCCCAGGCCCATCTCCATCCGAACCCGCCACAAAAACAGACGCAGCACACCCACCCCACACCCACACCACCAGTTTGCCATAACGATCTCATTATAATATACAAAATGAAAATGAGAATGTATATATAAATGTAGTTTAACTATATTAGCAACTATAAATTATCTCTAGCATATAAATCTGCTAATTAATAATAGTACTTATTATATATATTATTTTTATATTGATCGACGTCGATAGCATTAGAACCTGATTTGTATCACGGGGGATCCAATCGCCACGGTGTATAAGGTCGACCACACCATAAGTTAATTTTAGGAGCCTCCCCGAAACTAGGTAAATGCTGTGGTACTGGGCTCTGAAGAAGAATGCAAAATATTTTTTCATATAAATATGGTTCACCACAATCAGCATCAACAATGCCATTTATTGGTGTCTTACGTATCCTTTTCCACCGAGTTAATTTCGAGTAACTGTAGCTGTAGATGCAGATTTTCTACCCTTCGCAAGCTGTTTATCGGCGTGAATTTATTGCCCCAAACCAACATCACGCAATCGATTCATTGGACGCTAAACAAGTACGTTTTTTTATTCTCAAATGATATTGAGTTGACAGTCATATATTGGTCGGACTCCTCAATCATCCATCCCAGCTCTTATCGGAGACGGAGTGTCGTCAGGCATTGCGTGGGACCTCTATAGCTGCTGTAATAGCTCCAAGGCAACCATGAATGCATCCCTACGCCGCATCTAAAGAATCCGAGCGCTCCTCCTCCAGGGCCGCTTCGTGGTCATCTTCATCCTGGTCCTCAAGTGGAATTGCATTGATCTCCTCACTTGTCATGGGTGCGTGACCCACCTCCACGGGGGGGCTGTCTCTTTAATATCCTCCGATCTATCCAAGATGCCTTGTCGTAGGATTTGGCGTACGGAAGTGTTCCTGCCTCTCAGCCTCTCGCTGGTAGGCTTCGGAAAGATTCTCAGCTATGGTCTGATAAAGCTCACCTTGTTCATGGTTCTCATGAGGTACGATTTTCTTGATGCTCCCATTCAGATCAAGGTACGTATCTTGCAGTCTAGCTTCCTGGTATCTGGAGCTATTGTCACCACCAGAAACTACATCATGAGAGCTAATGTCACTATTGTCAACTGTGTCACTATCTGCCCCACTGTCACTCAAATCCACGTTACCAACAACGTGGCTATTGTCACCTGTAGTGACAGTAGTGCTATAAGGGACAATAGAGCCATTAGTTGAATAGCTCTCGCTTTCGGGTGGTGACAGTAGCTTAAGTATAACCCAAGTAGCTTGTCTGCCTTTATTATTGCCCTTTCTTAGACTCCGAAATTCGATGGTCCCATCCGTTATCATCGTATCAAGGTAGTCATCAAGGTCCCTGGCCTTAATCTTCACATGGCGAGATATATCCCGTTTTGGGACCTTTCCGCCCTTGGTTTTTAAAAAGTTGATTATCCGATCGATAATGTTCTTTTCTGCATCAGCTCCCACAGAATCATAAATGGTCCTTGCAGTGGGTAGATAATAGCTGTCAACCATCCTGCAAGCTTCCACGATGTATTCAAGCCGGATTGGTATTTCAGGGTCGAAGTTCGGAGATCCAAGCTCGTAAAGAATCGCCAGCTTAAGCACAGTAGGCGCTAATCGGCTATATATCTGCATACCATGGCCATCGTTACTGTCTATCCATGCCGTCTCCCTGACTTTTTGCCATTCAACATAGTACCCCGCTGCCTCTTCGCTGAGGTGCAGGGCCATAGGTTCCATTTCCTCGATTTTTTGGGCTATTGTCTGAAGCATTTCAACAACCACGCCCTCGAGGGGGCTATTGAGCGCATTTCCTTCTTCCAGTGGGAGCCACTTGTCTTTTTTCCCTTGTGGAAAGTGATAAAGGATCCGTGCCATGAATCCGCTTAAAGTGTCATTCATGTCGGTATTAGCCAACAACGCAGCGTCAGTTGTAGCCCAAAATGAGATTAGATATGGGTCGTCTACTTGGAACTCAGTTTTTGCCCCTTTCCTAAAGCTGGTTCGAAGTTTACGATAAAAAGGCCTGCAGTCATACAGCTGCATAAGACTATCCTTGAAGCCGCGCATGTACTCTCGCTTCATCGCTGATAGAACGCCAGCAGCCTCGTCTCTAATCCATGGTGCGTGATTATTCTCTGAAAGGTGTTCAATAAACGCCTCGGGGCTGAACTCAGTTGGAACGGTCGCCTTCATGATCTCAGGGTTTGCTCGAAAAAGAAGCTGCTCTGTACGATTTACGACTGTAGATTTTCGGCTAAAGCTAGATTTTCCGATTATCATGAGGTATAAATTTGGATATAGCTGTCCCTGGCGAAGATCTACCCTCAACTTCTTATCCGAAAGCACTGATAGTAGAAAAAGACCTCCTGCATACCAGTAATCGGGATACGCATCTGAAACATCGCTACCATAGGCAATGTACCGGGTTAGGAAATGTTCCGGAGGTAAGCAATTTTCAAACTTGGGGCCATCCGGAAGCTTTACAGCCGCCAATTCTTCCTCGGTAATCTCCATCCTGTCAATTTCATCGCACCTAGAGGTGTCCCTCTCCTCATGGGCAAAATCTGAGGGGAAACCTCCGGCATGCCGCATCGGACACGTCTCGCAAACTTCAGTAAATCGAGTTCCTCCGAGAGATGAAGCAGGATATCCTGTCCGAGGCTCGTTTATAGTCTCGCATCTCGCTTCAGAGATCACCCCAAAACTGGTATCGAATATCCGGTATTCGACTTTTGCATGATCAGCAAGGGGAGCCCAAAGACGGAATGCTGCCCCTGAGCGCCACCCGTCTGCGAAGAGAAAGCGCGCAAAATTGCCGAGGGCCGCGTTACAGCCTATCTCCCCTGCTTCAAGCCCCCCGGCTATTCTCTGTATCAGAGGGCACCATTCGTCTGGAGACTTAGGAGTATCGCGCCTGAAGAGGTCATAAGATCCATTAGTCTCTTTCCGCTTGTCTAGCTTCTCCTTCGCCGACTCGGAATAAGGCCTCAGTAGCTCTTTGAGGCGTTCCTTTTCAGAGAGGTCGAAGTCCCTATACCAAGCCTCACCCCTCGCCAGGACATAGGAGGGCAAGGGAATCTTCGTCTCCTCTTCGCATATTCTGATATTGCAGGGATCTAGGGGGACGACGGCCGCTGGGATCTTTTTATGAATCGAGAAAATGGTCTTGAAAATCCTCTTCTGACCGTTCAATGCATCGAAGACTATGCGTCCTACATGCATTGGGTAATCCTCGAAGAACGCCTCCGCCGTGTCTCGTATGAAAGCGTTATACGTCTCAAGTAGGTGGCGGTATCCGGACTCTCTCGCCTCACCATCCCATTCAGGTGGGGCAGTGAATAGAGCGTGATGAATCAGAACATAGACGCCACCGCCAGAGCACAGCGCGTAAACGCTCTTCTCGATCCCAGCCTTTCTGAGACGACTGATAAAGAACGTTGCAGCATCCTCCAGGGCCTTGGTGGTAGCCGGGTCCTCGAAAGCGTTATGATTAACTCCATCTATGTCAACACCGAGACAATACGCCCGGCATTCTCTAAGTGTTCCGATAGGCTCTTCGGGCTTTCCTCTCAAGCGATCCGATTTATTTGAGGATGGCTTCCAGCGCCGTTCAATCTCTTTAACTTCTGGCTCGAAATAGTCAAGGGACCAATAGAGTGTTCTCCATCTACTTGTGACCTCATCGTAATCTTCGGGATTGAGCAACCTTACCCAGTGGCCCGTATCATCGCTCTTGTGGCGATACCAAGCCGTGTCCCCGTTCAAACACCGCCAAGCTTCACCATCTTTACAGCATCTAAGGATAGTCTCTCGGACTTCAGGGCGCTGATAATGCTCTATTGTGAGATCTGTGGAGGTTGGGAGCATTTAATCCCCCTCCTCAAAGGACTCTGCGAAACGGTCCAAAGGTGACTTTTTTTCCTCATGACCTGTCTGGCCAATCCCATTGGAGACGGTCACCATAAAGCCCACCTCCTACCTGTCGCACACAGATCACACGAGTTATATAAGGTCAGTAGAATAATAGGCATAGGATCACTCGGTCGCTCCTGTGGTCCGTGCGCAGTGTTCGTCGCTTCCGCCGGTGTTGGCACCACCGGCAGGCGAATTTTTCGTCGCGACGAAATCAAATGTTCGGAACCGGTACGGTCTGGCGGGGTCGTCGCAGCGAAGTAGAGCGATCCTCTGGCCCAAATACGGGCGCAACGTATCGCCTAAGCCGGTTGGAAGAGCCAGCGTGATCCTACCGATCTTTGCGACAAGAACGTCTTCACCCTCGGTAAGTTGTTCAAGGACGCCCACGGCTTCCTCCCATGGGCTCAGGCGGCGATAATTGGTCTGTGTGCTCACGAAGAGTCACCGCCGTGGGTACCATCGCTCGAATCTTCGGCGAGGAAACCATTAGCTATAAGGTGGTTTCGTAGCGCGAGTTCCACCTCTGGTTTGAGGGCTCCATGTATCCTACCTGATTTCTGGACAGCAAAGCTCCTGAAGTCTCGCAGAAGCTGCTCATTTACTTCGACATTGAGTTTAGAGCTCATGTCCAATCCATTTTTTAGTAAAAAACTATAAATATGTCTATAACGCACATTAGAGATAATAGGAGTAATATATATGCAAGCAGAGGATAAAATGTTAAAATCTATAAATGTAAAAAGGATTCTTGATAAGGTAATACAGGATCGAAATAAGATATATACTAAAGATGATTTTCATTTTTATCTAAGACCGTTTACGAGCTATTCAAGAATTGAAGAAGCAGTGAATTATCTTAGGGATAAAAATATACTCAAAGTTGCCTCTAAAGCAGGAGCCCCTCCGAAAAGAGAAGATAAAAATGCTAGACCAAAGGCTTATTTTGAATTATCGAACACAATGAGTATATTTGAGATACTCTTTCAAGTGTATGCCAGTAGCAAACAAGAAAAAAAATTTTTGAATTCTGCTTATACGACTCAAATACTATATAAGCATTCGCTTTTGAAGGTTCATAAGAAGATAATCCAGCAGCACATTGATAACTCAAATTTTCGGCAAATCGCCTCTAGCATACTATTAAATCACCCTGCAGTTATAAGAGAATATGAGGGAGTAGCCAGAGAACTTAATATAGAAATATTAGGCGTATTTAAAAATAAGAATATTACAGTATCTCGCCCGACCTTTGAAAAACAATATCTGGTAGATAAATTATTCGAGACGGCTTTAGAACTTCTCATAAATAAAATCGAGTATATAGATATTCTGAGTGATTACGATTCTCTGATGGCAGTCCGGTTATACAGGAGAACCATACACAAGAGCATATTAAAAGCATACATTGATCTGGCTGAAGAAGGTGTGATTACTGAAGGGCTGAAGAGATTCTTGATATTCGATAACTATCTTAGTCCCCTTACTGCTTATCCCGTTAATGGTACATTAAGAGTCTTGTTTTCTCGACCATTTGAGCGAATCTATGAAGATGCATATCTATTAGATGGTGAAAGCTTTGAGCTTCTATCCGGTAGGGCAGCAGCTATTTATTGCGATTTCTCTGAATTTATTTTTGAGTTGATAAAAACAGACACTGTTAGCGAAGAAGGTCTGAAGACAATGATAAAAAGGATGATATATCACTGGAATGTGGCCAGTACAAGGTTCGACTTAATTTGTATTAATTTAAATAAAATATGTGAAATAGGAGCAGGATCAGGAAATTACCACTTGAAGAGTGATGGATTAGAATTTAATATAATCGACCTTGAGAGTGGAAAGAAGCTCCTGTCACCAGAAGTCGCTAAGAGTGTATTAATGATAGGTTCTTCGCCTGCTATTTTCGAAGATTCATCTAATGACGAGCTATTTATGAAAAATATGAAAAACCCATTTACATGTCTTAGACCATGCTTAACATTTAGAGATTTGGGGTGGAAGTCTGATTACGTGAATATCGATGATATACTATCCCAATTAAATTTGAAATTGGCTGAACGTAATGGGGGATCTATGTAGGCTCCTCCCTAATTTATACTCCCAATTGCGGTATGTGGGCGAGGTAGCTCTCGCGAAGCTCCTTCTTGTCGATGTGATCGTAGATATCGATCGCCTCTTTCCTCACATCACCCCGGAGCTCCTGGATGAACTCCCGGGGCATCCCCGATCGCCTCATGTGGGTGGTGAACCAGTGGCGGCAACAGTGAGGCGAGAAGTGATCCTCCATCCTATCCGAGTCGGGCTTGTGGATGCCGGCACGTTCCGCCGCCTTGGTGACGGCGGTGTAGACGCCGTTTCTGTTCAGCCGGCCTCCAGAGCTGTTGGTGAAGAGGGCTTTTGATTCGCCGCCGTTCCGGGAAGCTCTCGCCCGAAGCCATCTCTTTAAGATGAAGGCTGCCTCGTCGTCGAAGAAGATTATTCTGTTCGTCCTCTTGGGTGTCGGCTTTAGCCTTATGCTCTGCTCCACCCAGTCAATGTCGTCGACGTCGAGGGTTATCAGCTCCCTACGTCTGATACCAGTCTTCGCGAGGAGGGTGATTATCGCCTTGTCGCGAATGTCCATGGTGGAGTTGATCAGGTGGGTCATCTCTTCGATGGAGATGAGCTTTCTCATTTGACCATCGTCATTGTCCTTGTACCTCCTCAGGTACCTCTTCCTCACTGAATGGACAGGATTCTTGTCTACGTGCCCTTCGTACTCGAGAAAATCGTAGAACCCCGATAGCCCGGTGAAATAGTTCTCGATCGTCTTTTGGTGAACGCCACGGTCTTTTCGGAGGTATTCGAGGAACTTCCTTATCGTGTTGCGATCGGCTCCGAGGAGGTCCATGCCGTTATCTTCGAGGAACTGGACGTAGATCCTGATCGATGAGATGTACCTTCGAGTCGACTCCGGCGACAGGCCCCGGATCTCGCTATCTTCTTGGTATTGCTCTATAAGGTCCTCGTGCAGGATGGAATCGAGCTCTGATGAGCTCCTATCAGAGGCATTCTCCATCATCCCACCCACCTCCAACCTCTCGGCGATGAGGCGATGAGCCCGTAAGTCTCCAGGTTTTCTAGCTCCGTCGATACCGCCTTCACGAGGTCGGCTTCACGCGGATCGATCCCAAGCTCTTCGAGAAGCCGGTAGTTGTCAACAAGGTCGCCACGTTTCAGTATCTTGATGAGCTCCCGGCTGTACTTCCGGGCACCCTCAAAATCGTCTTCAAGGAACGCAGCGCTCCGATACCTCTTGAGCTCGTTCTCGTACTTGTCGAGGACGATGCTCTTGAGCTTCAGTTCTTCCTGGAGCTTCCTGATCTCGTCCCTCAGAGAGCCGAGCTGCTTGACGAGCTCTGCGCGAGGTTTAATGTCCGCCTCATCGGCCAGAGAGTTCTCGACGATCTCGATCACAAACTTCGAGAGGGGGACTCCAGCCTCGGAGGCGAGGTTATCCCAGCGCTTCTTATCCTCGGCGGAAGGAAGGTAGACGTAGACATAACGAGATCTATCTGGTTTAACCAATATACCCACCAAAGATATACTTGGGCATATTGCTATTTAAAGATTACTAGTAAATTGGTGCGGGGGATGGGATTCGAACCCACGAACTCCTGCGAGACAAGGCCCTCAACCTTGCGGGATGTGAGCGTATCACATTAACCCGCTGCATATCGATTTTGTGAAGCTAGGTCGTACTGGGTGATAGGCGTTTAGGTCGCGTCGCTTTGGGAGGTCTAAAAATGCCAAAGCGGCTAGATGTATCATGGGACGTACCAACAACGGATATCGCACTAAGTAGATTCAAGCGATATCTCGAAGGTCAGGGTTTCCGAGAGGCTACGATCACCAACTACATTTCGGTATGCAAGATATACCTTGAGTGGGCGGGGACTGACGAGCCTACATTATCGCAGGCCGAAGCTTTCAGGGATTCGCTACTTGAACGCAAACGAGCCCGAAGCACTATCAACAACTACAGCTTCACCGTAAAGCGATATCACGAGATGCTAGGCGAGGAGTTTTCCTTCCCATTTTTGAAACGTAACAACCAGATACCGCACTTTTTCGATGCTGAAGACGTGCAGCGGATCTTCGACGTTATAGACAACTTAAAGCACCTAGCGCTATTGCAGACGGCCTTTTTTGGGTGTCTGCGAGCCAGCGAAGTCTGTAACCTGGACGACGAAGACCTAGACCTATCACGGCTTAGGCTGACGATCAGGGAGGGCAAAGGCGGCCAAGACGGCATAGCTTACCTCAGCGATGAAGCAGCCAAAACCCTAAAGCAATACCTAGCAGTTCGTCCACCCCTAGACGTCGATGGAAGGCAGCCGCTCTTTTATTCAGATTACGGCCAACGAATGCACCGCCGGGACATCTACAGGATTTTTATCAAATACAAGAAACGTGCAGGGATAGAGAAGGCTGGAGGGGTTCACGTCTTCACGAGACATAGTAGTGCCTCGATAATGATCGCTAACGGCTGCGACATCCTGACCATCCAACAATTACTAAGGCACAAGGACATCACAACGACGGCGAGATACCTGCATATGGCTGATGAGACGCGACGGCTGAAACATGACAGGTTTTTGAGACTATGAGCGAAGTCGAAGCGTCTATCGTTCCAGAGGTGGAGCTTCGGCTTTTGATAGCTTCGCAAGCTCAGCAGATCGAAGCTTTACGGGCGGAGTTAGGCACCCTGCGGGAGGAGGCAGCCCTTGAACGGGCTTACGACCGCCAACGGATCGCTAAGCTTGAAAACCGTAACAAAACTGTAACATCGGATACTGGCGCTGCATACGCTGATAAGCTCCATAAGCTGATGTTACAGTCAGGAACGCGACAGATTAGCGTATCTAACGCTGCAAAGCTCCTTGGTGTCTCTAGGATGCACGCCCACCGCTTGAAACCGTCGATAGCCAGCGATCCCCGTTTTGCAATCGTGAAAGATCCGAAGCATAAGCAGCGCCATCTTATACGAATAACCAGGGAGGTCAAACTGTAACATGTTACAGTTATGGTTTTAGGAACTAAGCGCTAGCGGCTAAAAACTGACGTGTCAGATGTGACGATCATCTGATAAAAATTAGTAAGGATTAGTTGGGGATATAGATATAATATAAGCAATAGTATATAAACAACTTGGATTATGTGAGTCTTCGCTTCAGAATAGCAGAACCGTAACTGTAACATGTTACGGTTCGCTTAGATTCGTGGAATATGCAGCGGGAACGGCCAGAGGGCTTCATCTGCTCAATGGTAGGACTTCAAGCTGTGGTTGTGGAATGGGAGGCGACCGAAGAAGTAGTGAGTTTCAAAGTAGTGGAAATAAGTATATAACTATTGAAGAAGCAAAAATAAAACCAAAATTTAGATACCGACGGGGATCGTCCCGATTTAACTTCAAGTGGAAATAAGTACGTTATTATTGGGGATAATGTAAAAGCCTGACATGGTAATTTTGCAAAACAAAAAAGTGACCCCATAGTATTGAAGACAAAATCAACTGAAAAAAGTGACCCCTTACTATTGAAGGGGCAATTTTACTAACGAAACTTCCACCCTGTATACTTATGGAACGGGGAAAATCCATAACGAAACTTCGGCTCGCTATACTTATGGAAACATAATCTTTTCACGCTCACGCCGATGACGGCCCAATGGCCCGAGGCAAGGTCTTCAAGCATAGGGGCGTTCGTCTGTGATGGGAGTTCCTCCCCGGAGGCGAAAGCCCACCCTCAACCCGCTGCAGTTTTTTAAGCATGACCTCACGCATGACATCACCCAAAAAGAGACACGGTCGCCAGTTCCCTTGCTGGCGACCAGTCTTTTTTTGCCAAAGTGACTAACTTAATGTAACCACTTAAATAAATGGGAGATAATGAAATATGGCAACTAAACTGGGATTACCGCCGTACTGTGAGACCGTCGAGGTTTCAACGTCGGTGGCTGGCAACGCTTCAGTAACGACCGAGAACGCCATAATCGGGGAGGTCTTCGCGATCGCCTACGATCGGGGGTCTGTGAACAGCGAGACTACGGCGGTCATCACGTCGGAGAATCCAACGTTAACCATTGACAGCTACAACGTGAATACCGCTGCAACGGCGATCCGGGGCATTGGCTGTCAGGTGGCGGACTCCTCGGATAGTTTTGTGCCGATACCGGTTAGATCCAAGTTGACCATCACGGTATCGGGTGGTGCGCAATCGAAGGCATTCACCGTTTACGTCTATTATAGATAAATATATACAATTTGGAGAAAACAATATGGCAAAAATACGACATTGCGGAGAGCTTCAACATGGTCCCGTCATCGAGTTGTTTCCGGGGCTGCAGACCAACAGCACCGACCGCACCGACCGCACCGACAGCACCCCCCAAGAATACCTCACCGACGAGGAGTTTAGCGAATACGTTCGGCGGCAAATCTTACGAAAGGAGACAACGAGCCAGCCTACAGCCGATAGCACCGATCCGGATCTGCCGAGTTACAGCGAGGTCGCCGAGGCGATGGGTGTCGCTGCAAAGAAGCCTAAGTTCAAGATCGAGAGGGTCTAGGATGTTACGAACAAGCCACGTAAACCTATATTGTACCGTGGAGTTATATGAAAAAATACGGGATGAGGCAGACCGTCTGCAGATGAGCCAAAGCCGATTCCTGGAATCGCTGGTTAAGACATACTTCCATGAGCGGGGGCGGTAACGGATGGATCGGAGTAAAATGGTTCGCCGGGCGGTTTGCCGGTGGATCGCTGCAAACCTGGAACCGGGTAAATCGGCCAACGTAGATTTTTTGGATTTGGTCGATAGGTTCAACGATCACGCTGCAAGCAACTTAGCAGGTCTCACGGTCAGCAACGCCCGACTTCTATCGTACTTGGAGGAGACATTTAGGACTGCGAAATTCGACGAAGCGACCAACAGGATTCACGGGGTTAGCTGGCGGAAAGTTACGCCGGTGGTCTATGAGCCGAGGCCGTTGAAGTCGCCCGAAGACCAGGCGCTAGAGACCCGCTTAGTAACGTTTCTAAATCAGGGATCGGTGTTTGTCCAACGGGGCGAGGCTGGCTTTACGACCGCTGCATTTGCGAATTGGCGGGACTCCTGGTTGACTCAGGTAGGCGCCCAACTTCGACACGACCGGATAGACCCCAAAGAAGCCCAAAGCTGGCTGGAGTCTCGCCATGACCTCGTGGAGCTTCGAGACGACGGGCTTTGGTACGTGACTGTCGCGCACTGATATTTAAGCAACCAAAAACTATTAATATCGCTACTTTGGGTCAAACGAAGTATCTACAAGATTTGACCAAAATGTTTAAATAAAATGCACGTTTTGGCTATCCTGCTTTTCTAAGGCGGCCCGGGAACGGGTCGCCTCCATCCGTCCCAAGCGGACGGGGAAAAGCGGGAACGGTGGATTATGATCACTAAAGGCTTGAGCGAAGCTAGCAGTTATCAATGGAGATAACCCCAGATAAATAATTCTGGGTTTAAGATGAGGCATACGACGCTGCAACGTCGCACGACCTCGAAAAAGGACGTATAACCATGAATAGTACAACGGAAGACTATATAAATGTTGTGGAGGACTTCGATCCTCTGGAATCGTTGACGGGAAAATTGGTTTGGGGACGGCTGGCTAACGGACGGACTTTCGTTAGCAGGCTCGTTAAAGTCGATCGATCCAAGCTCTATTTTCGGACTAAAACCGGCTTGATAATCATGACCGATCTGAAGAAGATCGTCGAGCTGATGGAATACGTGCCGAAGCAGGGGGCGGTTTGAGTGGCTGAGGTCGAAGATCCTAGATTTCAGGCTTGGCTGGAGGACCAGGAGCGGGAACTATCCGCCGGGATTGATAACAGGCCCGAATATGGCGATCCGATGCGGGTATGGGTTAAAGATGGTGATATTTGGATAGGGCTTGATTATGAGGATGCTGCAAAAGACCTCTTAGAGCATGGTCCAGCCTTTGATTATATGTACGACACCTGGCAATCCCTGCATATCGGCGATAGCCACGTTGGAAAGTGCTTAATTTCTACGATCCCGCAATCTTCCATATTGAATAGTAAGGGCGTTCACGTATCGATAGCTGGCGAAGGTGGACGGGGCAAAAGCGATTGCTTGCATAAGGCGCTGGTTTTGATCCCAAGCAATCGTAAGTTTGCAGGTGACGTAACACCTATGGCCCTATTTTACCAAAATGAAGCCATCCACGCTAATATGATCGTAGCTATCGACGATATAGCATGGGGTGAGGGGTTCGGTGGTTCGATAAAAAAGATAACCAGCGACTTCCAGAATGAGACCAAAAAAGCCACGGTTAAGAGTGGCGAGGGTGCCTGTGGTGCAGCGCCAGAGCGCTTAACTTTTTGGTGCACTCAGGTCGATATGCAAGCCGACGAACAAATCCGAGATCGGTTTATTCTGGTTGAAGTGGATAATTCCCCGGAGCATAACGCAGAGGTGATCAGTTTTATGAGAATGCAGGCAGCAGGCACAAAACCCACGGAGATCGACTTGGAAGAGCGCATTAGTATCTGTCAGGATATCGTTAGGCTGATCTTGGATCAAGACCCGTTTAATGTAGTGGTGCCTTTTGCTGAGAGGATAGCGTTTACTGGCGATCCACGAGCTTTTCGCATGTTCGTGGATATAATCCGGGCTTTCGCGGTCTTCAGGTATCCCATCCGGGAGGTTGACGAGAGGGGGCGGCTTGTGGCAACCATAGAAGACTTCGAGGATGCAGCTGAGTTGTATCGGGCTATGGGCGGCATCGACCGGGACAAGTTCACACAGCGAGAGATCAAGGTATTGAAAGCTATCGAAGACTGCGGATACGTTGCGACCTACGCTGAAATCGAGAAGGCAATCGGCGAGGGCTACCAGACCGTTAGGAACATTCTGCACGGTAGGCGGGATAACCCCCAACAGAGTTTCGGGCTGGTTGAGAAGTGCAGCGGGAAGATGTGGACAGAAGGCAGCAGACCTGTAAAGATACATCTTGATCCGGCTTTCACGTTCAGGGGATTTAGCGTAGAGCTAGTTAAACGGGAGGAAACCAATAGCTAGGGGCGCATTGAAGCCCCTAGTTAAACAAGATAAACGTAGTTAAACGTTAGTTAAACGAGTAAAACCAACAACAGTAATAGTAGTTAGTAGTTAGTTAAACATAAAATAAGAAAATGTAATGGGGGTATAGATCCGGTCTCAGATTTGGTCTTTATGCTCATTTCTGTAAATCTGTTTAACTAGACAATAAATGCAGTTACTGTTGTTGGTTTTGTGTGTTTAACTAACGTTTATCTTTGTTTAGCTCGTTTAAGTAAGGCGATTGCTAGCGGTTTTTTATGTTTAAGTAGACGTAGGAGGTGATACACTGGCGGTATGTGAGATGTGCGGAAGTCGTGAAGTCTATTGCACGTTTAGAGGGCTAAATCTGCAATTTGAATGCAAGAGGTGCGGGCACAGGACGACAGAACGGAACCCTCTTGCAGGGTTAGAAGACGATTTACATGGAAAAAACTGAATATAAATAGGAGGATGATTTAACATGGCAAAATCAGTATTTAGAGAAGAGTTGGTTTTTGTGAAATATCAAGACGTAGAGAACGTCGAGGCTTACGAAAGCGAAGTAATGGACCTAGACCTTATATCGAAGATATGCAGCCTTAAGGAACATGGGTATTCGATAGCTGACGGTCTATTTAGGGGCTTGTTTACTTCCGAGGAAGAGGACGTGCTTCTAGCCCTGGAGGTCTTGGGCATGGTCGATACGGGGGTTATCAGGCTTTTGGGATGACCGTGGTATATTTTCCCCCTGGTTAGGCCTGGGGGAGGAGCGAGCCCGCGCCTTCACTTGTGAGGGGGCGCGGGTGATGCTCCGACTAAGGCCGATAGGATGTGATCACAAGTTAGGCTGCATAAAGTTGAATTTCACTTCATATAACAATACATTCACGCTAGGGACCGCTTTAAGGGCATACAAAAGGTTTTCATCGTTTGAGTGGGATATTATCAGCCCTTCCACTTGTTCTCCGGATTCTGAATGATCAGTCTGGACCCATCCCATATACCGAAGAACTTGGCCGAGAGTAATATCGGTGGACTGATCACGTTTTAGCTCCACCACAAGCCAACGTGGTTCGGTCCGATGCTTAGCTAAGAGATCAATCCTGCCAACTTTACATGGAAATTCATAACCTGCTTCAGGATCGCCTTGGTACTCATAGAGCTTCCACTCTTTTCCAAGTTCGGTAGCATCCCAATTATCTCTCAAGAATTCATGAAGATGTCGCTCTAAGTAAAACCGCTGTTCTTGCGAGACCGGCATGTTAGATCTCTCAGAGATATCAAGCGGCTCGTCTTCGTCAGGACCCTCGTCACCATAAACGTCTGCTATATACTGCCCCAGGAGAGCATCTAGTCCCCAAAGGTCTAGGTCCAGATCAGATGCCAACTTGTGGAGGATCTCGTTTATCTGCTCGTATTTCTCGCCGAAACTTGCACCACGAGAAAAAGAAGGCCATAGATTCAGATTTTTCAGCGCTTCTTCTGACTTCCTGTTCCAGACACCATAACGATCTGGATGGGTGACGAGCAGAATCGCCGTCACAATGGCCTTCCCCATACCTGGGATCATATCTACTGACTGGTTGAGCCTTTGAGAGAATGGTTGGGTTTCGTCCTGAAGAACTGAAAACGCCTTGCGCAAAAGGTCCATGTCTTTGCAGATTTTGGGGCCCATTCGATGCAATCCTGTCCAATGACGATTATTCCTAAAAATTAGAAAAGCTTTAAACTCCTCTTCAGTCAGATTGCGCACATTCTCTGAAGCAAACACCGGTTGAAAGCGATTGAAAACGTCATTCCTCGACTCAACAATTATAGAATATTCAGAGTCATAGTTTTTGGCCTTGTTAAGTGTGCTTTTCAGTTGTTCAAGCCCGCTTTTATATGCCTCATCATCCATGTGAATTTGGTACTCTACATATTCCTTTTAAACTGATCGGTCTGTCTATGTAGAGCCTAAGGAGGCATCATAAATTAAAAATATTAAAACGTTGGCGCATAACGATTATGCACGAACCATTTATATACAATACTGCTATTAAACTATGACTTCTTAGATAGTATCTATATGTTGGTTTTTCTTATAAATACTGGCTATGATCTAAAATCGCTAGCAAGCGCCATTTTATAAAATCAATTATAATAGCGATGGCGTGTATTAATAGGCAATTTGTGTTTACGTATACGTCTACGTTACGGATCTAGGCTATTATTATAGTCTATGTAATAGGCGAGTTTGCAACCACTGTTATTGGTTTTCATATCACTACATTTTATTTATAAACGGTACACTAAATGGAGGACGTACTATGAAAGCTAAACGAAACTTCAGATCTCCGCTAGAAATTGAACAACATATTTACAAAGTTAGTCAGCTAGTTCTTGAGGGGAAGTTGAACGCCAGCCAAGCCCACGCCCTTGTGAACGCGGCCAAAGCCTGGCTGAAAGCCCATGAAGAGCGCAAGATCATGGAGCTTGAGCAACGGGTCCGATACCTGGAAGCTGAAAAGGACTTGAAGGCAGCGAAAGCGAAGAAGGGCGGTAAGTGACATGGCAAACAGAACCAGTCTTGAAAAGGAGATCGCGCAGGCTGAAGACAGGTTATTGCCCAAGGATGGGGGCGAAAGCCTTCAACGGCGACTTGAGGACTATGCGCGACAGATCGAGGAGGGCGAGACCGACGACCTACTAAGCCTGTATCCAAGGGAGTTGTTTGAGCCCAAGCCCGAAACCTTGTATGAGACCGCCGTAGACGGCGTTTCAGAGGCCGAGGGGAGTAAAGATACCTCTGGGGAGGAAACCAGCCTTAAAAGCGATCTACGCAAGGATTACACGCCATTAAAAGAATTTAACTACAGTGAGGTTAAACGGGGGTGGAGTGAGAAGACCGAAAGGCTACCCGACGGCTCCACCATCCGACATCTCATTATCGATCTCACTCAAATAGATCCTGATGAGCCGGATGAGCTAGACCGGGAACCCTGGGATTGGTCGCCGTCGATCCGAGGGCCGAGTTATCGCGATGTCACGCGATCAATGGGTATTAAGGATTAATTCCCTTTGCCCTGTTTTATAACCCGCCTTATAGATTCCATATCTTCAGCCATCAGTGTGTGCTTTCCAAGGGACCAGACGCAAATCATGCATATAGGCCATACTAAAAAAAGTCCAACACCACCAGCTACGGCAGCAACGACACCAACAGCAAACCAGAGTAAAGCTTTGAACGGGTAGCCTAAATATAGATGCCCTAAACCCGGTATGATCGACATTATTATAGCATTGGTTCTACGATCCAACTTGATTCCCTCCGGCGGTTAGATCCTTAGTGATCCCACAAGACTCTTAAATGTTACGCCATTTTCGGGAGACAAGGCGCGGCATAAAATGCCACAAAACTATATATATGGCCTTCTAAAACTAAGTAAGACTAAAGCGGCGCGATCTATTCATAAAATCGACATCAGAAAAGGTGTTTGGTGCGGGGGATGGGATTCGAACCCACGAACTCCTGCGAGACAAGGCCCTCAACCTTGCGCCTTTGACCTGGCTTGGCAACCCCCGCCCATGGGGTTTACGACAAACTGACTACGCGAGCTCGCTCAACTGCTGGCTGAGAGACGTCGCGCGCCTCTTGATCTCGCCTGCGGCCCCCATCACCAGGTCCTTTGCAGGCATAGATCCGTCGCTGTCTATCTTCATGACGAAGACGTCCTCAACGGTGGCAACCTCGATCGCTCCGACATCGCATTCGCCGATGCAGAGCTTGCAGAGGGAACAGCTGATGGGGTCGGTGGCTCTGGCCTTTCCCTCGCCCTCTCCGATGACGAGGATCTTCCGAGGACAGACCTCGACGCACTTTCCGCAGCCCTCACACTGATCGCTGATCCTTATCTCCGGCAGGTTCTTGTAGCCGCACTGGGTTCCTGCCTGCCACTTGGAGTGGACCGTCCCCCGGTTGAGGGTGACGATGCCCTCGAGCATCAGCTTTTCGCCCTCTCCCAGGATCGCGATCGGGATCTTCTCGAAGACGACCTTGACCCCGGGGTCCGAAAACCTCAGATCCCCGGAGTGGACGGTGGAGGGCCCCTCTGCTGAGAGGGTCATCCCCACCTGGCAGGCGGGGCAGCCTGCTCCGCCGCATTCGCACTCTTCGGAAACCCTGAAGAGGTTGTGGTCGTCGCCCTTGATCGGGACGAGCCCCAGCCTCAGGGAGAGCTGCTCGTCGAAGAGGACCGACGTATTGTCATAAATACTTATCTCATCGATGGCGAGGGATGGCACCTCCGAAAGGCAGGCCCTCCTTATAGCGTTAGCGAAGGCTGGCTTAACGCCCTTGAGGAGGAACCGGGCCCGGCCCTCTACCAGCTCGATCAGTTCAACCTGCAAAGCTCACACCCTTCTGCCCCGCCGTCCGCCGGAGGGCTTGGTTCCGTCGTGGGGGATGGGGGTAACGTCCTCGATCCTCCCTATCTTAAGCCCGGCCCTCGCCAGGGCCCTGATCGCCGCCTGGGCTCCGGGTCCCGGGGAACGCTGGCGGTTTCCACCAGGGGCCCTGACCTTGACGTGGACTCCGATGATGCCGCTGGTCATCGCCTGCTCCGCGATCTGGCCTGCCATCTGCATGGCGGTATAGGGCGAGCTCTCGTCTCTTGCGGCCTTGACGACCATGCCGCCCGAGACCTTGGCGATGGTCTCGGCGCCGGTGAGGTCGGTTATGGTGATGATCGTGTTGTTGAAGGAGGCGTATATGTGAGCTACGCCCCATTTTCCTTCTGCCATTTTTATCCTTCCACCTTGAGTATTCTGGTGGCCCTCTCAGGATGTGCCTCCTGAGCCATGGGCGAGCCAGGGTAGTAGTCGATGGTCATCTCTTCGCCCCGCTTGACGTAGTATCCGGGAACCGTCACCTTCCGGCCCGTGATCTGGATGTGGCCGTGAGTTATGAACTGCCGGGACTGTCTGAGGGTCTTGGCGAGGCCCTGACGGTATACCTGAGTCTGGAGCCTCCGTTCCAGGAGGTCCTCCACCGTTATGGAGAGGACGGAGTCGAGATCTCCATCTTCCTTCATCATCCCGTAGTTCTTGAGGTGTTCCAGGACGTCCTCCGCCTGAGACCCGACGGATGCGTCTCCCCGGGTGGTGGCTGCCAGAAGCTGACGGCTTACCCGGCGGTACTTTCTTATGAGGCTCTGGGCCTTCCAGACCTCTCTCTTGTTCCGGAGGCCGTAACTCTTGACGAGCTCCAGCTCCTGAGCCATCCTGTCGGCTTCCCAGGGGTGGCGCGGAGTATCGTAACTCTTCCTACACTTGCCAGGATATCCCATAATCTCCCGCCTCCCTCACTTCTTCTTCCTGCTGACGCCCACGGTGGCTCCCCTTCTGCCGGTGGACCTGGTCTTCTGGCCTCGGACACGAAGGCCGCGCTCGTGCCTGATCCCCCTGTAGCTGCGGGTCTTCCTGATGATATCCATCTCTTCCCTGAGGGCCATGACGAGATCGGTCCCCATGACGTGTCTGTCCTCGCCGGTGAGGAGGTCCTTCCTCCTGTTCTTCATCCAGACGGGTAGATGCTCCTGGGCCGCCTCCACTATCTCCCTAAGCCTGGATATGGCCTCGTCCGAGAGCATCCCAAGGGTCTCGGTGGGTTCGATCTCTGCCTTCTGGGCGAGAAGCCGGGCATTCCGTCTTCCCATGCCGTTGATGCCTGTCAGCGCCATCTGAACGGGCTGGTGACCGTTTAGGTCGGTGTTCAGTATGCGCACTATATGTTTCAGCTCTTCGTTCTCTTCTGCCAAATTATTCCTCCAGAAATCTGAGGCCGACGGATTATAGAATCCGAAAGCCCTCTGGAGCAGCCCCGGATCTCAGTCCGACGCCGCCCGCACATCAGCCGGTGGCCGATGGGGCGAACCAATCGCAAACGCTAATCCAAGCCTGAGATTCGCTACTGGTACATAAGACTTATGGAGGCGACAGGCCGCTCATTCTCGCCGGACCTGGACGCTGGCGCCGATCCTCGCCATCTCTTCGAAGAAGCCTGGGTAGGATACGGAGACCGCCTCGGCCGTATCCACCGTCGTATCACCCGCGACCAGGCCTGCCACTGTCAGGGCCATCACTATCCGGTGGTCGTGATGGCCGCTGACCCTGGCTCCCCGGAGCCTGCCACCTTCGATCACCAGGCCGTCCGGCCTTTCTGCGATCTTCGCCCCCATCCTGGAGAGCTCCGTCGCCATCGCCCTGAGCCTGTCGGTCTCCTTGTGTCGGACGTGCTCTGCGTTCTTGACGACGGTCTGACCTTCAGCGACCGACCCCAGGACCGCTATGGTGGGGACGAGGTCGGGGGTGAGGCTCGCGTCCACCTCGACCCCCGACAGCTCGCGTCCCTCGATCTCGAGAACCCCCTCAGAGCGGTCCCAGGAGATCTTCGCCCCCATCTCCTGAAGGATGGATACGATCGCCGAGTCCCCCTGCTTTGAGGGGCGGAGGCCCCGGACCGAGAGGCTCGAGCCGGTGACCGCCGCCGCCGCCAGGAGGTAGGAGGCGGAGGAGAAGTCCCCGGGGACGGTGTAGCCGCCCAGGTCGTAGCTCTGGCCGCCCTGGACGGCGAACCTCTCGAAGTCGGTCTCGATCTTGGCCCCAGCTGCCCGGAGCATCTCGAGGGTGATCTCGGCGTAGGGGCGGCTCTTGAGCTCGCCCTTAATCTCGATCTCAGAACCCCCCTCGGCGAGGGGGCAGGATATGAGGAGGGCCGAGAGGAATTGGGAGCTTACGCTCCCGTCGAGGACGGTCCTCCCGCCCCGGATCCTCCCCCGGACTACCAGGGGGGCGCAGTCGTCCTTCTTTATCGAGAAGGCTTCGCCCCCCAGGTCGCAGAGGGATTTGAGGAGGGGACCGTTGGGCCGCCGGCGGATGGAGGCGTCCCCGGTGAGGACCGCCCCGTCGGTGAGGGCCGCCACCGCCGCCATGATCCGGAGGGTGGTTCCGGAGTTCTCGACGTCGATGACATTCTCGGGGGTCTTCGGCCCTCCTCCAGCGCCGGCCACCGCCAGCGTTTCGCCCTCTATCGCGATCTCCGCCCCGAAGGCCTCGGCGGCCCGGATGGTGGCCCTGGTGTCGGCGGATAATAGCGGCCTCTTGACGGAGCCGCCAGGCCCCAGGGCGCTGATGGTGATCGCCCGGTGGGTGTAGCTCTTGGAGGGCGGGACCTCCACATCGCCCGAAACCTGCGAGCGCTCGACTGATGCTATCATCGGTGGTAGAGTGGGCCGTTGAGTATAAAAAATCGAGGCTTCCGCCCCATCTGGGGACCCCTCACCGGCGCGATATGGCCTCCGTCAGGGCGACGACCTTCTCCAGGGAGAGCTCTTGGGGCCTTATATCCAGAAGGGCGGGGTCGATCCGCGACAGGGCATCGGGGGGGACCTTCATGGCGGCTAGGGTGCTCTTGACCTTCTTCCTCCTCATGGAGAAGAGGCCCCGGGTGAGGGCTTCGAAGGCCCCCCATTCGACGGGGGCCGGCGTCTTCCGGGGCCGGAGGCGGACGACCGCCGACTCTACCTGGGGCATGGGGGAGAAGGCGCCCCGGGGGACGATCTCCAGGACCTCGGCCTCGGCCCAGAAGGCGACGTTGAGGGCAAGCCTCCCATGCTCCCTCGTCCCCGGCGGCGCCACCATCCTCTCGGCAAACTCCCGCTGGTACATCAGGACCGCAAGGTCGAAGGGCCTCGCCAGGAGCCTGAAGGTGATCTTGGAGGAGATCTGGTAGGGGAGGTTCGAGACGATCTTGTTGTACTCTGGCAGGGGGACCCGGAGGGCGTCGCCTCGGATGATCAAGACGTTATCGAACCGCCCCTCCAGGCTGGAGGCCAGGACTGGATCGACCTCTATGGCATAGACGGTCCGGGCCCGCTCCGATAGGATGTCGGTGAGGTTTCCCGTCCCCGGCCCGACCTCCAAGACGGCGTCTCCGCGGCCGAGGGAGGCGTAATCGCCTATTCTGGCCAGGACCCTGCGGTCGACGAGAAAATGCTGACCTAGCTTCTTCAAGACAGGGCTCCCCTCAAAAGCAGGATTGTGGGAATAGGTGGGCCTCTTCCTCTGCCCCGTCATCGCCGCCGCGGATCTGCGGTGAATATCCGATACTTGATCCGGTCGTCTGCGATCTCGTCCTCTATCCTTTTTGCCAAAAGCTTCTCGGGGTTGTATATACCCTTGACCCGCTCTGAGAGGTCTTCAAAGCTCTTGAAGGGGCCCTTCTTCCGCTCGTTCAAGATCGCCCACATCAGCTTCTTGCCGATGCCGGGGAGGAGCTCCAGGGCGTGCATCCTCGTCGTCAGCGGGCCCGCCTCGTTGAAGAAACGGAGGTAGTACGCCTCCTTCTCCAGGACGATCTTCTGGATGGCGTAGGGGAGCTCGACCCTCCCCCCCTGGGAGAGCTCCTCGTAGCCGATCCTCCGGTTGACCCGGTCGACGATCGGCCGATCTCTTCCCACCAGGGCGACCTTTACGCCGATCTCGGGGACCGCCCCCTCCCTGGGGGTCATCTCCATCAGGACGAAGTCCCTCTCTCCCACCCCCTGGATGAGGGGCCTCTTCTGATACCTGCCCATGGAGTCCGATACGTGGCCGTAGGGGAGGTAGTCGAGGACCCAAGCTATCTCTTCGCGCCGTGGAGGCCTGCCCGAGGTCATTATTCGTCCTCACAATCAGATGGTCATCCTCTAAGAACCGCGTCGAGGATCGCGTCCAAGTCCTCGTCCAGGAGGGTGAACCGCTCCTTGGCGTAGAGAGCCCGGATCTCGTCCTTGGTCCTGGGCCGGATGTCGGCTATCTTGGTCGCGATCTCTTTAGTCATCTTCTCCAGCCCCAGGAGCTCCTCGACCATCTTTCTGCTCTCGGCCGCCTCGCCCTGGGAGAAGATCTCGGCATGCTTTATCGCCCTTCTCAGCTCGTAGCCGAGCTCCTCTGGCTCTTCGGCCCTCCGGAGCCTTATCTCCTCCAGGGCCTCCTTCACCTCGGCGAGGGTCATCAGATCCTCGCTCAGAATGCTCTTGACGATCATCTCAATTCTGGGGTTTCAGATGTTCCGGGAGGGATACCACCGTCTTTTTGGCGTCTCCATCCCTCACTTCCAGCACGTAAGCCCTGCCCTTTCGGCCCAATACCTTTCCAGTCTTCCCGTGGAACTTGGGGTTGGGCATCCCCCTGTGGATGCTCGGGTCGAGGACGATGTGGACCATATCGCCGTCATCGAAGTCCTGGATCGCCCTGCTGACGGGCGATATACCCCGCGCTCTGACCGATTTGCTCAGCCTGTCTCTAGTCCGTTTCCGTATTCCGTGTGACTTGGGCATCTGCCTCTCCACCTACGTTTATTACGTCCAGCTCCGTCACCCTCGCCTCGACCCCGATGAGTTCCGATAGGCTCGGCTTCGTTCTCCCGCCGTCTCCGCTGACCAGCTCCTTTACGTAAAGGCCGCTCGTCCCCCGGAGGGTCATCTTCGCGGTCTTCCCCGAGAGCTGGTCAAGCTGGAGGTCGAGGACCTCTCTCCGTCGGACCTTATCGGCCCGTCGGTGAGATACTCGGGTGGGCGTGCGCTGTTCAACCAGGCCGACCAGTTTGTCCAGAACTGATTTAAGCTTTTCTTCTGGTACTTCCTCTCCGAATTCTACCACCATCGAGTAGCTCTTCTCGAAGAGGGCCTTCTTCAGGTGCTCTACGGTCTCCTTCCCGGTGAATTCGAGGTCGCTCACCTCCACCTTCCCGGAGGCCCGCCGGTTGATCTCCTCTCTGAGGCGGGCGAGATCGAGGTTCCTCACCCGGGGGGAGACCGCCTCCACCACGAAGGGCCTTCCCGTCCCCAGCATCCGGGCGTCGATGTCCTCCCTCCCCGAGCCGTGGAAGACGGTGTCCTCGCACCTAGCCGCCTCGATGATGGGGTCTCTGATCAGCTCGTCAACCGACTCCTGATACCTTCGGCCGGTGAAGCTGCACGCTTCGCAGCCGCTTCCGCCGCAGTCGCGGCAGGGCCACCTCGTCTGGGGAAAACCCCTAACTAGCTTTCTGTACCTACCCCGGATGTAGAGGGAGGAGACCTGGACGGCGACCTTGCCGTTCTCCAGGTCCAGGATCGCGAGGACGTCGGGGGAGGTGAAGCTGGTCGCCTTCCCCGTCCTCTCGGCGATCCTCTTTCCCACCTCGCGGTTCAGCTCCGACTTCATCGGCTCGGCGTGGCGGGATCCGCCGTCCGCCAGGACCAGCTCCTCGTTCTCGGCGAGGAGGCCATTCATCCTGGTGCCGACGAGGAAGGTATCATGCTCGAGGTGGCGCAGCTCCCTCTCGGCGGCCTCGGCCCAGCGGTCGAGCTTCTCAGGCTCCATCTCCCCGAGGCAGACCCAGCACCTCTCCGGCTCGCCCGCGAGGCCGAGCTTCAGCCTTGCGTTCTTCGAGCTTGGAGCGAGATCCTCCAGGATCTTGCGGCCCGTTTCGTCGATGGACCCGGCCATGGAGAGGAAGGTCTTGATCGCCTCGCCCCGCCCGGCGTTCGTCAAGCCCGTCGAGAGCATCGCGAACTGTCGACCAAGACAGCTGTCGCAGATGGGGCCGAGGCGGAGGATCTTCCTCGCCGACTCCGCGAGGTCGGCGACGTCCTTATTCATCTCATTTGTTCTCATGCTGAAGCGTCTCTTCTTCGTTCCTTCTCTTTATTCGTCTCCATTCGTCCTCCTTTCTCGTCCCCCGGCCGGATGGGATGGTACCTCTCTCCGGTCCAGCTCGTTATTTATCAGGACGATGCAGTGGTCTGCGTGGAGGCTCTTGGGCCCCACGGAGACGATCTCTGCCCCCAGCCCCGCGAGGATGGCCTCGTCCGCCTCCGAGAGGCCGATGTGGTCTCCGAGGACGAAGGTCCCGTCCCTGGCCAGGGGTAGGCCTCGATGGTCAGATCCGTCCTCCCTTAAATAGTAGGTCGTCCCCCCTCTGAAGATCGAGAGGTCCGCCAGGTCCCCGGCCCGGACGAAGATCCCCGGCGTAGACTTCGTCCAGCGGGACTCCGCCTCCAGGGCTAGGGCCTTCTTCAGCAGCGCCGCCGTCGTCCTCTCGTCGGGGTTGAGGTGGCGGAGGTCCCGCCCTCGGAGATGGATAGTCTTCGCTGCTCCGCCCCCGCGGAGGATCAGATAGGCATCGACGTCTCTCCTGATGCCGTGGGAGAGGACGAAGGCCGAGTTGATGCACCGGCAGAGGATGTCGATCCTTCCTGAGGTGCCGGGGATGTCTTCGAGGGAGAAGTCCGGGGTCGTCGTCGCGAGGTTCCCCACCACTACGAAGCTTCGCATAGGTTGGTGGATGGGGGGCCTGGTAGATCTCCTTTTCGTTTTGGATTGTTTTTTAAAAGCAATAATCATATAGATCAACAATGGGGGGAACCCTTGGAATTAACTGAAACGAGCATTTTAAAAATAGTAGCGCTGCTTTTCTGACTAATTAATGACAAATTTCCGCTATATTATCACACATCTGTCGATATATTTATGGAAACATTTTTATATAAGCCCGCTTTACTGCGATAGGAGCTCGATGCAAGTCCTGGGATTCGTATTAAGGACCTTTCACGGAGGTAGACCATTGAAACGAACTCTTGAATCCGGCCCCAAAGACATCAATCAAGGTATCTCAGGGATTATGCTACCGTTTTTCAATATTCAATGGTCTCGCGAGTCATGGCTCGGGACGAAAAGACAGCTCTGAAATCAGCGATGGGATGTAGGTAAAGATGAAGACAAAAATGGCCCTTTCGGCCTTTGTGGGCATCTTGATGGTGGGCGGCGCGATGGCCCAGTGGGATGACATCAGCGACTTCAACACCATCTTGGGCATCGGTGATGGGTACGGCATTGCAGCTGACCATGCACATGAAGACGTGCCTGCGGTGGCGTACGTCTTCTCCGGCTCGGTGGCGTACTCGGGAACTGCCCTCCTCGAGTTCACTCAAGGCGATGATCAGTACGGCCCCATAGATGCGGGAATCGTCAGATGGGATGATGAGAGGGGATGGGTATTCAACGAAACGACCCAGGCGTGGACCTTTACGGCGGCATCCTCTAAGGGGACCGCTGACACCGAGGCAATTCGGATTAGAAACGTAATAGATCCGACGGCAACGGCAACTGCAGCTACCATTGCAATCTCCGGATACGGAAACTGTGGATCTGGCTGGGGAGAGAACGCCTCCTACTCTTACATGAATGATAACGGTACCACGACGATGGAGATCGAAGGTGGATCGTCCGCTGGTGGCTATCTCCCGACCCTCAGCCCCTGGCTGGACAACGTCGGCATCGCCGCAACTGAAGCGAGCGCCAGTGCTGACGGCACTGATAACGCGTTCGTTGCCATCGTGGATCTCGGCGTGGCCTATACAGATCCCTTCGAGTCCGCCTCCCTCTCGATTGTGGAGATCGATTCCATATCGGATTGGTGAGGCCACCTCACCTTTTTTTTATATGGGGCCACCATGAAAAAAATGGCTATATTAATAAAATTGGCGATATTCTTGATGGCAGCCATCCCATCGGCTGATGCAGGTGGGTACTGGGAAGGCGAATATTATCATAACGTATCCGACGGGAAGATGCTGACTGAGAGCCACACTCGTAATCTCGCGTCAGGCCTATCGTTGAGCGCAGTTTTAAACATAGTCTTAAATTATAACGTGGATGGAGACGCTCCCGGGTATGATGTAAATTTTCGAGCGAATCAAACCGCTGAAGAAGATGTCTATTATTCGAGGCTCAGGTCGAACATAACCCATACGTTATCCAAAGACGGCGAGGACCCCGTCGTTCGCGAAGTGAACGCCGAATCATATATCATAATGCCCAAAAAGTTCGACGCGAACCAGGCGATAAATGTGCACTTCTCTCAGGAGAACGGCTCCGAGGCGGAGGTGAACGCCACCTTCATATATGATGGAGAAAGTTACGAATTTTGTATCGGATCTGTCATAAATGAATCTGAAACGCTGAATCTGTATTTATATCCTTACTGCCCGCTCTTGGAGGGGCTCGATCTGGATTATGAGAACGCCTATATGGATCTGGCCGGAGGAGACGATTTCGATTATGAGGGCAGCTTCGTCATGCAAGCCCTTCAAACTGAAGGTGGTAGATGAAGATGAAATTGCTTGGGAGTGGACGAGCCATTAAAGCCTTGTCTCTCCTGCTCGTTTCGTACTTTTATGTCCTGAGCGGATCTTCCACCGTGAGCATATCCTGCAACTACTATAACGGCGATGGGGAATTAAGTGAGGATATCAGCGTAGAAAATGCCGGCTTTGAGGGAACAGTTATAATATTGCCTTATGAAATGGAGGGTTTCTCCATATTCTCCGAGGGGAAAGGGCAGACAGCCGATGTCCACAGGCATAGCAAGCTGTCCCATAAGATCTCCGCAACTAACATGGTGACGACAAATGAGCTTCAGGTCGACCTGAAATCGTTGAACGCGAGATACAGCTGGGTGAATAAGGGAACCGTCTCCCCAGACCAGGCCGACCTCTCCTGTGCCTCCCAGGGGACGATAAAGCCCGGAGATGCCGGCGGGGAATCGGAGCTGAGCGAAGCCTCGTCACTATTACAGGCGACAAGTCTGGGGAAGACGATAACAGCAGAATCGGCCTTAAGAGCAAGCCCCGCCACCACCGCTGTAGCATCTGTCGGATGGGGCCTTGAAGCAAAACTGGGAACTCACGAAAGCTTGCTGAATCAATATACGAACATCAGGTCTCGGCCAGGGTACTTGACATATCCTACATCGCAGCAGGAAGGATTTATCACCACAGGCATGACATTGGAGGGCCAAGATGAAGAAACCGGGAAGCCCCTCTTTTCGAAGAGGTACGTTCCTGTTCCAAAGGACGAGGAGCATCCAGATGGATTTGGGTTTCCTTTATCGCTCGGTGTGATGAAGGTCGAGGACGACTCCGTGTATATGGAGAACAAACTGACGATGACCATGAGATGGCAGGAGGGCGACTTGGAGAACCCCGGGGATGGTGAGTGATGAGGAGAGGGGTTGTTATCTGTATAATTTCACTCCTCCTCATATCGTTGTTCGTCTGTTATTCGAGCGGAAAGGAGGGTTACAGCATCGAAGTTGATGTCAATGGAACCGCCTGGGGGATCGATCGCTCTACCCAAAATTTGAATCTCAATATAGAAGGAAAGGTATCGGGATTCGGAAACATCTCCAGGAATAACCGCATAAGAAGCATATCCGGCGTGAGCTTCAGCGAGAAGTCCTCCGTCGTTCGGGGTGGCAACCTGTCCATGGAGGACCGCATTCAGTTGGTGGCCAAAGAACGTCCGGTCTATATCCAGTACGTCCTTGGGAGCGTGGGCGCAACGGAATATGCCAAGATTGGGATAGACGAACGCTGGATCACTCAATTTATCAATTATAAAAATATCTCATACCTTGGTGAAGGCGGAATAAGGACCTCTGAAAGGTACGAAGACAACGGCGAACACATATTCTCGTATACAGATTCTTGGAAGCTCTCTAAAGAGAGCATGTATGTATCTTTCAACAACAGAACGATCATCTTGGCGGAAATTTATCCAAATTCCATTAAAGTTGATCGATCATCAAATAAATCTTCACTTTATTATTTAGATATGGAATCGGTGGGGGCGCTTGCTCGTATCGACTTAATCAGCGCTAGACCTTCGGACGAAAAAGTATCTGATATCTCCGAGGAGCCGGTATCTCGGAACTTGCAGGATTATGCGGGCCATGTCAAGACGGAACTGATGGTGAGCGATCGGTGGGTCACCGCTTACCCGACAAATGAAACTGACTTTAACGGAGATAATTCGTCTAGTACAGTCGTTCTCGTCGAATAGTTCCTGGGAATCGGTCTATCGAGCAGGTGAGAGGTGGGGTGATATGGCAGGTGCGGAGGAAGGGTCGATCCTAAAAACGTGGGTGGTTGTAGCATTGCTGGCGCTTTTATCCCCTCTTTCCTGGGCCGCCGACGATGGCGGGCAGTATTCGAAGCATGAACATAAGTTCGAGCAGAAAGTGGAAGCAGAAGGCTACTTCGCGATCTCCCAGAATGTAGATGCCGAGACCCTCCAGCTCCAGAATAGCATTCATGGCAGCGGTATCATGGATGCGGCAATCCTCATCAGCTCAAACCAGACCAAAACGAAATATTGTCCACAAGATAAAAATACGCTCGTATACGGGAAACCTGTATACGGTAACGAATCGAATATATCCTTCATCGAGGATAACGATATGTCCTATGCTCCCATGGCCGTGGCCTACGGGACCGGCTACTACGCCAAGAACCCCATCGTCTACAACTCCAAGCTGAAGGAGTCGACGGTGGGGAAGAGCCGCCAGGAGGGGGTCTCGATGAACCACCAGATCGAGTACGCCTCTGCGTTCCAGAAGTATATAACCGTCGATCTTCGGTGGAAGGATGCTATAAACTGCACCGATCCCCCAGTTTATGGATTTGGACTTGCCAGGATGGAGGTAGAGGAGGCGGTGACCGAAGGGGTGATTCACCTTGGCGAGCTGGTGACGGATCCGGAAGACGGCTGGAAGAGGCCGCTGATCGAGATCGACGAGAGCTACGTCGGTGATACAAAGCTCACCAGGAAGATGGAAGTCTCCACGACCAAGTCTCCAGAGACGCTGGGAAAAGACTGGCTATCCTGCTGCACCCTCGGCGGCTTCAACGAGACGGAATGCGAGACGATCTGGGACGATGAGGAGATCTTCGGCGACAGATATTGGGATCTCGCCTCTTGAGAGAAATCGTGAGAGGAGCCTTCGCGAGGTCTCCCACCACTACGAAGCTCTTCGCATGGGACGGATATGGTTGGGGGTAGATGCCCTCTTCGTCCTATTGAGGGGGGCGGCAATGGGTCTTGGATCGAGATTATCATATGTTGAGCTGCCAGCATCCTCCCCACCGGCCATCCCGACGAACCTCGAACCGCTTTGATATCATTTATCAGGGCTGCCTTTTGAGCCAGAACCGAGCAAAGATATTCTTTTATAGAATACTGCCTTCATCATAGCCCGGAAATTAAGACGGACGTGACGACACCCATGAGATCCTCATCTTTTATCCTCATCTCTCTCTCGGCTCTGGCGATCCTCGCCGCCTCAACGACATCCGTGATCTGCAATGGAGATGGTCGGGGCCTTTACGGGGGCCTCCTCGCCTCCGGAACTGGCCCTGCCTCGGCGGAGGGCGAGGCACTGCCTTCGTCTCAGATCGGCGCAAGGGACGACGGCAAGAATCCCCGAGGATCTCGTTTGTCGGACGAAGGCGGATCGATGGATGTAGACGGATCTATGGACGAGGACGGATCGACGGACGGAGATCGAAGGATGGATGAGGAAGGGTCTGAGACGGTTCTGGATCCCCATTCCGTCGGCAAGATGATGGACCTGACGGGGATATCCGCCCTCCACGCCCGGAAGATCTCGGGACGGGGGGTGACGATCGCCCTCCTGGACAGCGAGTTCTACTACGACAACGAGACCGCCGAGAGGCTCACCGCCGATATCGTCCCCATATACGCCGACAGCTACGGCAAATACGAGGTCCATGGGATCGCCTGCGCGGAGCTGATCTCCTCGATAGCCCCGGGGGTCAAGCTGTACCTGGTGGACGCTGGAAGCACCCAGGAGGAGGTCACAGCTGCGATAGAGGGGCTCCTGAATCTCGATGAGCAGATCGACATAGTCTCCTGCTCATCGGACTTTCCCTTTGGCGGCTTCGACGGGGATGACGCCGTCTGCGAGGAGGTCGAGAAGATGACCTCCAATGGTACCCTCTGGATCAATGCCGCAGGAAACCAGGCGCTATGCCACTGGTCCGGTGAGTTCATAGATCCCGACGGGAACGGGTTTCTCAACTTCTCTCCTGAGGACGAGAGCATAAACCTGACCATGGAGAGGGGGGATGACGTCTCCATCTGGCTGAGCTGGGAGGACGATCGGGATGCTGCGGCCCTCGACTACGACCTTCGCCTCGACTACCCCGGCCGGGGCCGGTCGATCTCCGACAACCCCCAGAGGGGATACCGAGGACAAGAGCCGGTGGAGATGATCCGCTTGACGGCTCCTCGGGACGGTACCTATCACATAAAGATCAGGAGATACGACGGCGCCGGGTCCCCTGGCCGTCTCCACCTCTTCACCACCCAAGACCTGGATGAACACCAGGTTCAAAATTGGAGCATTGGCATCCTGGGGTGCTGCCGAAACGTCATCACCGTGGGGGCGATCAACATCTCCACTCTCCAGATCCAGCCTTACAGCTCTCGGGGCCCCACCGAGGACGGGCGCCAAAAACCCGATCTCGTAGCCCCGGACAACGTGACCACCTACTCTTACATCTCCGACGGCTTCGCAGGGACCTCGGCCGCAGCCCCCTTCGTGGCGGGATGCGCGGCCCTGGTCCTGGAGCTCTTCAGGGACGATCCGGACGTGGACGTCAGGAGGGTCCTTTTGGAGAGCTCCACAGACCTGGGACCGGAGGGTCCCGATGAGATCTACGGCCGCGGCCTGGTGAACCTGAGCAACTTGGAAGTGAATCTATGAAGAGATTGGAATATGCCCTTTTGATCATGGCCTTTTCGGCGGCCCTGATCATCCCTGCGACGGCCCAGACCGAGGAGTTCAAGAGCCTGGAGTTCGGCTTCTCTGCAGAGTACCCGAGGGAGATGGATATCGACCTCCTACCCCAGGACGTCACCTCGGGGGTCGAGGACCCCGTCGTCGAGTTCACCTCCTTCGGCGTGATGACGATCCTCGTCGGAGCCTCGGAGAATAAGGGCCTCTCCCTGGAGAGGTTTTCCTCCCGGGCGGAATCGGATTACGAGGCATCGTGCGAAAACTTTGAGGTGATGAGATCCGCCGTCGGCGACGTAAACGGCGTCGGATCCCTGGAGAAGGAGTACCTCCTAGAAGACGAATCTACGGCCGTCCTCATGAGAGACGTATTCTTGAACGGCGACGACCTGATCTACCACATATCCTGCAGGGCTGAGCAGTCGTCCTACCGAAGGGCCGACCTCCTCTACTTCAACAGCTTCATAGACTCCTTCAAGGTATTTCCCATCGAAGAGGCCGTCAGCGGAGACTGGATCCAGACCGCAAAGCCCATCTGGTCGTCCCCGGCCCTGGCAGATCTCGACGGCGACGGCGAGCTCGAGATCGTGGTGGGATCGAACGAGGGGAAGCTCTACGTCTTCAACCGGGACGGCTCTACGGTCCCGGGCTTCCCGACGACGGCCGAGGAGCCGATCCGCTCCTCCCCCGCCGTCGCCGACCTGGACGGCGACGGTAAGCTCGATGTTGTCGTTGGATCCGACGACGACATGCTCTACGCCTGGAACAGCCTGGGCGGACACCTTCCCGGCTTTCCGAGGCTCACCTCCAACGACGTCGGATCGTCCCCAGCCATCGGAGACCTCGACGGCGATGGCAGCCCGGAGATCGTGGTGGGGTCTGACGATAGGGGCATATACGCCTTCAACGGCGACGGATCTCCGGTATGCGGCTTTCCGCTGATCACCTCAAACTCCGTCCTCTCCTCTCCCGCCGTAGCCGATCTGGACCGGGACGGCACCTCGGAGATCGTCGCTGGCTCCGCGAAGATGGGGACGGAGATCATGGCGATCCTCCTGGGTCTCTCCACCGGCCAGGTCTACGCTGCCGACGGCCGGGGTTACCCCCTGCCGAGATTTCCCATCGACCTCCCTAGCCCCTCCCTCTCCGATCTCTCTGGAAGCTATATCGGGTACTCGTCACCGATCCTCGCGGACCTCGATGGCGACGGCCGCCTAGAGATCGTCATCGGAGCTGAAGATGGCCTCTACGCCCTGAACCTGGAGGGCGAAGATCACGGGCGGTTTCCGCGAAAGACAGCCGGGTCGTTGGCGGACAGCCTCATGGCAGCTGGGGATGTGGACGGTGATGGGAAAATCGAGCTGGTGGCGGGAGCCACCGATGGAAGGCTCTACCTCTGGACGAGCGACGGCTCCGATTATCCGGGCTTTCCCATCCAGACTGGTGGCTACGTCAAGAACGTCGCCATGGGGGACATCGACGGCGACGGCCAGCAGGAGATCTTAGGAGGGTCCCGAGACAACAGGGTCCACGCCTGGAATCTGGACGGGACGGAGGTCTCCGGCTTTCCCAAGGTCGCCCTGGGGGACTTTGATACAACCCCAGCCATAGGAGATCTGGAGGGGGACGGGGTCCTTGAGATGGTGGCGGGCTCTGACGACGGGAGAATCTACATATGGGAGATCTCCGAATCCTTCGGAGATCATCGGTGGCCGATGATCGGGCAGAACCTCCGCCATTCCGGCGCCGTGCCCGGTTGAAGGAGCGGTTTGGGGCGAAGAGGGGGGATGGGGCGGAGGCGAGGTCCCTCGCCTCTTGCCCCCCACCCCTCCGGCCAGCCGACGCTTTAGTTTTATATGAACATATAAAATCTTCATCGGCCTGGCATCACCTATATATTCAGCGATCAAGATGAGGATGGTGATCCTTTGAAGAAGACGATCTTAATCTTCGTATCCCTGACCTGCTTTGCGACCATCGCCTCAGTCGGCTCATCCATGGCCGAAGAGATGCTGATCCAGGACAGCGGAAATGAGACGACGGTGAACATCTCCGCCCTTTACTCATCGGGATTTCTCGGAGTAGCGGAAGCGGTGAAGTTCACTCCGCCGAAGGCGGGATGGATCCTCGACTCCGTCCAGATCCTGGGGTGGGACGGGTATGAGGAGAACGGGACCCTTCCGGATGAGAGGATGATATGCATGGAGATCCGGGACGAGAACCTCCGACTCCTCTATAGGTTCACAGATTCGCAGCTGCCCTATTTCACCTTCTCGGGGATGCCGGGAATGGGTGTGATCGAAGTCCCCTCGTTGCCGATGAACGGCGACTTCTACGTCTGCTTCTACGACCGAGGAGCGGTGGACATAGGGCTGGACTGGAACAAAGTCGAGGGCAACTCGTTCTTCTACGATATGATGACGGGGGAGCTAATCCCTGCGGAGGTCGGGACGAAGAACTCGGAGGAGCTTATACCGGTGAACTGGATCATAAGGGCCGCAGGCCGCTGAGAGATCCTCGGCCGGTTTAGATCATGTCCCATAAGATCTTCGGTCCCTGCGTCTGCATCGGAGGCATGCCCGGCATCGGGAGCGTCGGGAAGGTGGCGGCGGATTACATAGCCGTCGCCCTGGAGTCGATCACCTTCCAGCTGATGGTCTCCACCGGCTTCCCCCCCGAGGCCCCCGTCCAGGAGGGGTTGGCGAGGGCCCTCCAGGTGGAGCTGAAGGCCCCGGAGGGGAGAGACGACCTCATAATCCTCTGCGGGGACGCCCAGCCTCTCAAGCCACCCCACATGTACAACCTGGCAGGAGAGATCCTGAAGGCCCTCGCCGCCTACGAGGTTACTGACCTGATCACCCTCGCCGCCTACGTCGGAAGCTCTGAGGAGAAGGTCTTCGGAGTGGCTACGGACCCCGACCTCGCCCTGGCCCTGGAAGAGGGCGGCATCGCCCTCCTTCGAGACGGGATCGTCGGCGGCCTCAACGGGATACTCGTCGGCCTCTGCCCCTCCTACGGGATCCGGGGCATCTGCCTTATGGGGAAGACCGACGGTGAGCGGGCCGTCGACCTCGCCGCAGCAGAAAACCTGATCGGGGCCGCCAGCGACCTATTGGGCCTGGACGTCTCGACGGAGATCCTCGGCTGGAGCCTTCAGGAGGACGAGGAGGATGGGCCGCGGAGCCCCCGCCATCGGGAGGAGGACTCTCATGCGGGGTACGCATGATGGGATGGGCCCCCTCTAGACCGTCCTCACCACCAGGCTCTCCCGGGGGACCCCCAGGGCCATGGAGACGGGCTCGCACTTGGCCCTCATGACGTAGATCAGCCTGCCCTTCAGCATATCGTCAAACTCGGTCATCGTCTCGAAGTTGCCCATCCCCTTGGCGATGACGAGGTACCTCCCGTCCCTGAGGAGGCCGAGGAGCTGGGGCCTCGCCTCCTCCAGGGATAGGCCGATGACGGGCCCCGTCGGCTCTAAGGGGTGGGATGTCATCGACAAGAGCTCATCGAAGGTGACGTCGTTTAATATGGGCTCGGTCTTCGGCCCGATGACGACGTCCTTTCCCATCTCCGATAGCCTATCGATGACGAAGAGGTCGAAGACGATCTCCCCGGCGTTGTCGGTGAGGTAGAGGATCTTGTCGAAGAGGCAGATCCTCCGGCGGGCCTCCTCCAGATCGCCGTCAAAGTTCTCTTCCAGGGTATCGAGGAAGGCCTCCTCGAAGGATTCGACGTCGAAGTCGTGCCCTTTCACCCCCCACTCCATGGAGTTTCCGGCGGCGGCTATCCGGATCAGCGCCTCCATTCTGTCTTCCGCCTCCACGTAAAACTGCTCCGCCCGGGGAAGGAGCGCTGCGGCCGCTTGGTTGCTCTCGGCCTTCATCTCTCGATAGGGGTCGGGGTTTCTGCTCCTCCTCTTCATGATCCGCTCCCGCTCGGTCCCCACCGCCGAGGGGACCGCCCCCTTGTGGTGGGCCATGAAGTCGAGGAGCTCCTCCATCGCCTCTCTCTTATCCCGATCGTCGGAGAAGAGGAGGTCGCCCTCGAACTTGGCCCGGTCGAGGATGCAGCTGTAGCAGTTCGAGGCCATCTTCATGGCGTCACCTACCCGCCAGGACGGCGATCACCTCGGGGATCGCCTTTGAGGCCACCTCCGGGACCGACCCGCCGCTGAGGACGAAGACGATCCCTCTATCGCCGACGGCCTCCTTAATGATCCGGGCCATCTTGGGGTAGGCGGCAATTGTCAGCTCGAAGCCGCCGTAGTCGTCGGCGTGGGAGTCGTGGCCGAATACTACGAAGCAGATCTCAAAGTCGAAGTCCTTCGCCATCTCCATGGCGCTCCCCAGCTCCCTCAAAAACTGCTCGTCATCGGCGTCGAAGCCGATCCCGATGTCGTAGTTGTTCAGCTCGCCGTCGAAGTTGGAGCTCTGCTGGTGGTTGAAGTTTATGTGGTAGACGTTCGGGTCGCCGCCGAAGAAGTTCCTCGTCCCATCGCCGAAGTGGGGGTCGACGTCGACGATCAGAAACCTCTCCATGCCCATCTCTCGGAGCCTCAGGATCGATATGGCGACGTCGTTGAAGTAGCAGAACCCCCAGCAGCTTCCGCGGCTCGCGTGGTGGCCGGCGGTCCCGGTGTAGGCGAAGGCGTTCTCGGCCTCCTCCCTCGCCACCATCTCCGAGGCCTTGAGGACGGAACCCGCCGAGAGGAGGGCGACGTCGTAGTACATCCTCTCGGAGGGCTCGGTCCTCATCCTCTCCATGTGCTCCGGCGCGTGGACCCTCTCGACGAGGGAGAGGGGGGCGGGCTCGGCCTCGAAGACCTGGACGTCGGAGCCTTCCAGAAGCCCCGACCTCTTCAGGGCCTCAAAGGAGGGCTTGATCCGGTGCTTCAAGACGCTGTGCCCCTTCGACCCGAAATCCTCGTGATATATGACGGAGACCAACATGGCTTCCCGGTCTTTCCGCAGCCCTTATAAAACGTTCCTCCTCGAGGCTCTAGATCTGGGAGTACCTCGGATACCTCTCGAGGAGCATCCCCTCGACGACGATCGGCATCTCCCGGAGGGCGTCGTTGGAGGCCCGCTCGACCTCCCAGTCCTTGCTCGAGTAGATGGTGAATAGCGGCTCTCCCTTCTTCACGACCTCTCCCATCTTCTTGTGGATCCGTACCCCTGCCTGCTTGTCGGCGGGAGCCCCGGCGTTCCTCGCGATCTCGACGATCCTCTTGTTGTTGAAGGAGATGACATAGCCGGTCGTCGGGGCCAGGATGTCGCGACTGCACTCACCGATCTCGATGTCGCTGCTCTTGATGGTGGGGTCTCCCCCTTGGGCCTCTATGATCTCCATCATCTTCTGGTGGGCCTTGCCGCTGGCGAGGATCCTCTCGGCCATCGCCTTCCCCTCGCCCCGGGCGGCGACGCAGCCCATCCCGGCGGAGCATCCGATCTCCAGGAGGACCCCTGCGAGAGACAGGCTCTTCTCTCGGAGGCTGTTGGGCCCCTGGCCGCTCTCGAGCATCGTGAGGGCCTCCTTCACCTCCAGGGCGGGGCCCACCGTCCTGCCGACCGGCGAGCCGCCGAAGGTCATGGCGCACTCGACCCTGATCCCCAATCGGTCCCCGAGATCGATGAGGTCTTTGGCCATCGACCGGCCCGCGTCCACCGTCGGAAGTTTCGTCCCTGGTCCCACCGGCATGTCCATCACCACCGAGTCGGCGCCGACCGCCCCCTTCTTTGACATGATCGACGCCAGCATCTGGCTGTAGGGGTCGATGGTGAGGGCGTACTCGGCCTTGATCAGCCTGTCGTCGGCGGGGGCGATGTTCGTCGCCCCGCCCCAGGCGAGGATGCCTCCGACGTTCTCTGCGATCTCCTTGATCTCGTCGGCGGAGAACTCGACGGGGGCGAGGATCTCCATCAGGTCCGAGGTCCCCCCCGCCCCGGTGATCGCCCGGGAGCTGGTCTTGGGGATGAGAAGCCCTGCAGCCGCCACGATCGGCACCACCAGGAGGGAGACCTTGTTTCCGGGGACTCCCCCTATGCTGTGCTTGTCGACGACGGGGTGGGTGTCGAAGTGGATCCGCTCCCCGGTATCGATCATCGCCCTCGTCAGCCACTCCGTCTCTTGGGAGTCGAAGTTTCTTATGTAGAGGGTGGTGAGGTAGGCGGAGATCTCGACGTCGCTCAGGTTGTTGTCGACGATGTCCTGGACGATCGTCCTGATCTGGTCCTCGGTGAGCCTCTCGTGGTCCATGATCCTCTTGATGTAGCTGATGGAGGCGGGCTTAGGCGCCGGGGCGACGTCCACCTCCCTCGCCTCCCCGACCCTCCGATGGGCCTCGGTGAAGATCCCGACCTTCCCCGGCTCCACCATCTGGGTGGTGACGTCGAGGATCGCGGTGATCGACGCCCCTTTCGCCTTCACTCGGACCCGATCGCCGGCGTTCATCCCCAGATCTCTGGCGTCTGCCAGGTTGAGCATCACCTTGTACTGTCCTATCTCTATGTCGAAGGGGTTGACCTCGAATAACATGTTGAACCTCTCTAATGCTTCTGGAAGCGTCAGATTCTCCCATCTCTGTAACTCAACCCTTAACTACCTCTCCGTCCGGCCGGTCTCTGGGAGGCCAGCTCCGGGAGAGGGCCTTCAGGCAATCGATCATCTCCGAGACCTTCCCCCTCGCCTCGTCGTGGTCGGTGGTGCAGACTATCCGAAACTCCTCTTTAGACTCCAGGATCATCACGTCCGCCCCGAAGATCGGCCAGGAGAGGTCCACGGCGGCAGCGGAGATCTCCCGCCAGGCGGAGGGCCTCTCCCGGACGAACTCCACCGCCGTCGCCAGGGCGGCCTCGACCCCCGCCCTCAGCCGATCGGAGAGGACGATCCTCTCCCAGAAGTCGTACTCGCGCCGGAGCTCCGGGTACAGCTCTCTCATCGCCGTCTCTAGGTAGAGGTTGTAGGCAACGGTCCTGGTGGGGTCGAAGGATAGGACTCCGCACCTCGCGATCCGGTCGAGGTTCTCCCTGGCCGTCGGAAAGTATGAGGGGAATATCTCCGGGTCGGTCCTGCAAATTATCCTCTCTATCCCCAGATCGACGAGGAGGTTCGTCATCTCCAGGACGATCTTCGAGCAGAAGTCGCAAGGAGAGCCTATGTGCCGCTTCATCACCTTCTCCTCGAAGAGGACGTGGTAGAACTCGTGGAGGAGGGGGTAGGGCTCCGCCTCGGAGATGTATATCCGGTACCCGTCCCTCTCGCGGACCGTCCTTCCCAGGACGAAGGGCTCCTCGGTGATCTCGACCGCCACGTCCACCTCGAGCCTCCAGGCCCTCTTCAGCCCCTCCACTATCTTGGTGAGGCCGTCTCCAACAGCGTCAGAGATCGGATCCACTCTCCTCTCGCCTCCCTCGTCGTTCCCACCACCAGCCTCCTCCCGGCGTCCGTCTCTTCAACGACGCCGCAGGCCTCGATCCTCTCCCCCCGGAGGGCCTGGCCCGCGTAGGTGTGGGTGTAGCAGAGGATCTCGGGGATCTCGGGGTGATCGATCTCGAATACGGCGGGGTTGTCGAAGGCGAACTCCGCCTCGAGGACGGTCCCCTCGATCTTCCGCCGGCCCGCCTTCTTCCCCGGCGGGAAGGGGGGGCCGATCTGATCCCAGTCCCGGGTGAAGAGGAGGTCGAAGTAGGTCCCGTCGACGAGGCCCCGGTTTCCCTTCCTCCTCTCGTGGAGGACGAACTCGTCGCGGCCCGTCTCGGGGACCCGCTTCTGGTATATCCTCTCCCAGGTAGCCTCGTCCAGCTCCTTTATCCTGCCACCCCGCTGTTTCGCCTCCGAGATCGCCTTTCTAGCCCTCCACCAGTCCCTGCCGTAGACGAGGAAGTCTATATCGGAGCCTGGCCCCTCCAGCCCCACCAGGATCGATCCCGTGATCCCCATCTTATTCCGGGGGATCCCGCCCTCCTCGAGGACCGCGACGATCTCGCCGACCCGGTCATCCCTCTCCGCCGCCCCCGGCAGCTCCTCCTCTGGCCGGAAGATCCGGAGTACGTCCTCCTCGGGGACGACGTGGACGTCCCGGACGTAATCGGGCTTCGCCCGCCGAAGGAACTCGAAGGCGGCCTCAAAGTCGAGCTTCCGATATCTAACGCCCCCGGCGGTCCTATCTCCCTTCGGGTCTGGGACGTACCGGAGCATAGACCGGATGCCTTCGGGGTGGTGGTAGTCGACGACGGCGAAGATCCAGCCGTCGACGGTCGCAAAGAAGTCCCGGATCCTCGCCCTTTTCATAAGAGCCCCTCAAGCCTCTCAATCCCCGCCCCCCTCCGGATCACCTTTCTATCGGCGAGGTCGACGAGGGTCGAGGGGCGGCCGTACATCGACCTCCCCCCGTCCAGGACGAGGTCGACCTTCTTTCGGATCTCGTCGTCCAGCTCCCCGAGGCTGGCGGGGGGCGGGAGGCCCGAGAGGTTCGCGCTGGTGGAGGTTATGGGCCCCGAGAGGGCGATCAGCTCCAGGGCCGCGGGATGGTCCGGAAACCTGATCCCCACCAGCTCCGATCCGGCGGTGACGAGGTCGGGGAGCTTATGCCCCCTCTCAACGAGGAAGGTGATGGGGCCGGGGAGGACCCTCCGGAGGAGGGGGAGGTCACCATCGTCGATCCGGGCTATCTCCCCCATCATCTCGAAGCTGGCTACGGCGACGGAGAGGGGCATCCCCCGGGGGCGGCCCTTGATCTCGAAGACCCGCTCCACGGCTCGGGGGATGAAGACCGAGGCCCCGATCCCGTAGACCGTCTCCGTCGGGTAGACGACGGTCCCGCCCCCCGTCAGGACATCCGCCGCCCTGGAGATCTCTCTCGTCGTCATCTCTTCTTGATGGAGGCGATGTCGCCGAGGGTGAGGCCTCGGCCGCCCTTCCCCGACTTCCACCCCTCGTCGCTCGATTTGTCCGTCAGCTTCACGCCGAGCTCCCGTTCGAGCTTTACCCTCACCGAGTCCTCGGGGACTATCTCGTGCCTCTCGATCTTCCTGATGAGGGAGGCCTTCTCCTTGATCTTCAGCCCCAGCTCCTCGGGGGTGAGGCCCATCCCCTCCCGGGCCTCCTTCACGATCCGTCCGTACTCGGAGACGATCTCCGGCATCTCCTTGAACTCGTCGCGACGGGGCCTGGGCTTGGGGGGGGCTCTGAAGGCCCGCTCCTGGGGGATCACCTTCCTCGGGACGGGCGAGAACTTGTCTGCGACCTCACCAAACCGGGCGCAGCTGTTGCAGACCTGCAGTTCAGATCCGTCGATGACCACCTTCTTTGGCTTTTCGGAGACCTCTGCACCGCATATCTCACACTGCATATTCGCTCAACTCGGAAAAGTTTAATAGCAGTCAACGTTAAATACGCTTTGGAGATCCCATGGACGAATCGCGAGTTGGCGCTGATTTTTCGCGCTACCTGATGGACAGGATGCGACAGCTCGAAGAGCGGAACCTCGCTCTTCGAGAGCAGAAGGATCGGGTGGAGGGCGAAAAGCGGGTCATGGAGAACCAGAAGCTCAAGTTCGAGCGCGAGGTGAGGAAGCTGCGAAGCGAGCTGGAGCGGCTCCGGACTGGCCCCCTCATCGTCGGCACCATCCTCGACGTCCTCGACGACAACCGGGTGGTGGTCAAGAGCAGCACCGGGCCGCGATTCGTCGTCAACGTATCTCAGTTCATCGAGGGGGAGCTCCGGCCCGGGACGAGGGTGGCCTTGAACCAGCAGTCCTTCTCCGTCATGTTCGTCCTCCCGTCGTCCCACGACCCCGCCGTCTTCGGCATGGAGATCGAAGATGCTCCAGACGTCAGCTTCGGCATGATCGGGGGGCTCAGCGACCAGATCTCGGAGATCAGGGAGATCGTGGAGCTCCCTATGAAGAGGCCCGACCTCTTCGTCAAGGTGGGGATAGAGCCGCCGAAGGGGGTCCTCCTCTACGGCCCCCCCGGCACCGGAAAGACCCTCCTCGCGAAGGCCGTCGCCTGCAGCACCGAGGCGACCTTCCTCCGGGTGGTGGGGAGCGAGCTCGTCCAGAAGTACATCGGCGAGGGGGCGAGGATGGTGAGGGAGCTCTTCGAGCTCGCCCAGAACAAGGCCCCAGCGATAATATTCGTCGACGAGCTGGACGCCATCGGCTCCCGGAGGATGGACGGGGCTACGAGCGGCGACCGGGAGGTTCAGAGAACCCTGATGCAGCTCCTCGCCGAGATGGACGGCTTCGACCCCCGGGGGGAGGTGAAGCTGATCGCCGCCACCAACAGGCTCGACATGCTCGACCCCGCCCTCCTCCGGCCAGGGCGGTTCGACCGGCTGATCTACGTTCCGCTCCCGAACCGGGAGGGGAGGCACTCGATTTTGGCGATTCATACCGCCAGCATGAACCTCCATCCGGACGTGGACCTGAAGAGGATCGCCGATATAGCCGAGGGCGCCAGCGGCGCAGACCTGAAGGCCCTGGCGACGGAGGCGGGGATGTTCGCGATCCGGGAGGAGAGGGACGTCGTCTTCCACCAGGACTTCGAGCGGGCTCGGGCGAAGATCGCCGACTCTCATTCCGAGACGACTAAAGAGGTATCCGAGGTGGCCTTCGGCCAGTACGCCTGAAGAGACGCTCGATAGACCTCCACTAACAACCATTTTTCACAGGCGGGGCAAATCTGATCATGCGCGCCTCTCTCCTTTTGTGAGGGTGTGATTCCCAGAGTTGGTGCGATCTTCAGAGAGTTCCCTCTGAAACGCCACCTTTACGGCGAGAAGCGTTATATATTGTCCTGCCAAATTTGATAAGCGTATCAAATTTGAGGGGGAAGGTTGATCGAGGTCGAAACTCTGAAGAGGCTCGCCCTTCTCGGGGCGATGAAAAATGACGTGACGTTGTCGTCTTCGACCTTTGCGTCATTGATCGGATCAAGCCCTCAGACGGCGTCGAGGAGGCTCTCAGACCTGGAGGAGGGGGGCTACATCGCGAGGCTCGTATCCAACGAGGGGCAGAGGGTGAAGATCACTGAGGAGGGCGTCCTGAGGCTGAAGGCGGAGTACAGGGACTACCAGAAGATCTTCGAGAATCTGCAAGTAGTGACGGTGAAAGGCAGAGTCGCAGCGGGCCTGGGTGAGGGCCAGTACTACATCTCCAGGGAGGGTTACAAAAGACAGTTCTCCGAGAAGCTCGGCTTCACCCCATCTCCTGGCACCCTGAACCTGATATCGGATGAGCCCTTCGCCCTCAGTAACTCCGACCCAAAATCGGTCAGAGTAGAGGGATTTGAGGATGAGGGGAGGACCTTCGGCGGGTGCTGGTGCCGTCCCGTCAGGGTCGATGGGATAAAAGGGGCCATCGTGCGGCCCGAGCGGACGAGCTATCCTGCAACCCTCCTGGAGCTGATCGCCCCCGTGAACCTGCGGGAGGCGCTATCATTATCGGACGGCGACGATGTGGAGGTGGTTTTGGAATGACGAGAACGGACAGCAGAAGGGAGGATGAGCGAATTGAGGGGCGTGTTGCCAGGGCATCGATGGCTGCGGAGGCCCTCAAGAGGGGCGAGGTCGTCCTCATCTACGACTTCGACGATCGGGAGGGGGAGACGGATCTCGTCATCGGGGCAGAGTTTGTGACCCCCGAACACGTCTGGCGGCTGAGGCGGGACGCCGGCGGCCTCATCTGCGTCGCCATCGACCCGGTAGCCTCCTCGAATCTGGGACTTCCTTACTTTGCCGATGTCCTGAAGTTTGCAGCAAGCTCGGCGAAAGGCGGAGAGGATGGAAACGGTAGCGGAAACGAATCAGGAGACGGCGAAGGATTCGGGGCGATCGACGCCCTCTGCGAGCGGGAGGGTGACATCCCCTACGACTCCAGATCCTCCTTCTCCCTCTGGGTCAACCACCGCAACACCTTCACCGGGATCACGGACCTCGACCGGGCCCTCACCATATCTCGGATCGCAGAGGTCGCAAGGTCTGCCATGAACGGCGGAGGCGTCAGCTTCGCTGGGGAGTTCAGGTCTCCGGGCCACGTCCCCCTCCTGAGGGCAGCACCCGGCCTTCTCGCCGAGAGGAGGGGTCAGACGGAGCTGTCCATCGTCCTCGCCAGGGCTGCGAAGGTCGCCCCGGCCGTCGTCGTCTGTGAGATGCTGGACGGTAGGACTGGTCGAGCCCTCTCGAAGGTGGAGGCGATGAGGTACGCGAGAGAGGAAAACCTCGTCTTCGTCGAGGGGGAGGACGTTATGGGGCTTTATGAGGAGAACTCAACGGACTGAAAAAATGCGGCGGTGAGCTTTGAGATAGCCCACCGAGGGAGACTGGCGTGATCTAGAGCTTGGATTTGGTGGTCCCGAATATCACCAGATCCCCGGGCACGAATACGCCATTTGAATCGTAAGTGATTACGTGGTCCGACGGGAACAACAGGTTGCTCGCAGCGAAGACGTTAACCCCCTTAAACTGTATATCGATCTTCGGGAGCATCTTGTTAACTTTCTCTTCTATCACTTCCCCTGCGCGGACGCTGCCTCCGAAAACCGCCTCTACGATTTTCAACCAGCCTGTTTCTTGTTCGGGCCCATTAATGACTACCTTTGCTTTGTTCTCGAACGAGATCACCTGCCTGGGTTCTGAAACGGAGATCTTCACCGTCGGGTTTGTGATCGACACTTTCATCGGCGTATCTCCCCATGTTCTCATGCTGCCACCAGAGGGATCTATGACTGCGTTCTGCCAATGGACCTTCCAGCTATGGGTCCATTGGAACTCGAGCATGCTTTTGTCATCCTTATTTTCGAGTAGAGATAGGGGAGGATCCCCTTCATTGCAGTTCAAAGTAAATGCGCTGATATCCCACTGGTTGCGTCCCTTACAATGATAGCCTTTATATCGGACGCTCCCACCATCGCAACGCAGATATCCGGCAGTGAGTCCCGTCTCGCCAGGCTTAAAAGCCCACCGAGCGGTCGTGTTGGAGTTCATCTGACTGAGGAGAATTTTTCCGTAGAGGACTTTGTTGCTGATGATCAGCGCTGCGGAGTGTCCATCCGGATAGGGGGTGTACAGCCTCCCATCCCTTCCCGTCAGCTCCTTGGAGGTCCCCTTCTGGCCGTCCTTGGTGGTGATGAAAAGAAGGAGGCACCCGGTGTCGGTATCACCTTCAACGCTGGTGGCAAACTCGAAGCTCGTCGGCGTCAGGTCAATCAGATCCGGATTTTCATCGTATATCAGAGTCCCCAGGGACCATTCTCTCTTTTCCAGGTCTTCTCTAAAATAGATCTTCAAAGCGCTTCGAGCTAATTCCATTATCGTATCATCGAAGTTCAGGTCGATGTGGACGTCATCCGTCTGCTCGAAGTTAATCACCACGTCATGGCCGTTCTTTACCGTTCCATCAATGACTTCCAGGGGGATGATGGCTGTGATGTAATAGTGGTTCGGATCGTCGGGGCCGCTTGGTATCTTCTGGCTATCCACAACCTTCCCGCTTTTGTCCTTCACCTCGGCCATGCCCTTTTTGATCTCCAGACGGAGGTTGCATCTTGAAGGATCTTTCTTTATGAAAGATATAAAAGGCGGACCAATGAAAAAATCGAAAGATATGCTCCCCAACACGGATTCCTCGGTGTGCTTGATCTCGTATAAAAGGCCGGACTTTTCCCCCTGTTTGTACTTATCCTCAAACAATTGAGAGATCCGCTCGGCGCTCATGGCGCAGACCACGTCCCATCCGTTGGTGATCGTCCTGCCCGCCATCTGGGCCAACAGTTCTTCTTGCTTCATCGATTTTCATCTCCTATTACTGGTTTATGCCATATGCAATAGTTAGCAGATAGATTACTCAACTCAACTTCAGGGCCGTCAGCTCTCTGGGGCTGAAGCGGATCGCCTCCAGATGGAACCGGAGGGCGATATCGACCTGATCTCCATAAAATTCGATCCCCAGGTTCTCGCTGTGAGGCCCCATGGGCAAGCTTACCCTCCACCGGGTGAACGGGGTCATCTTCATGAAGTATTGGGCAAACTCCCCCGAAGGCCTGTTCGTATACGTGCACTCTTTTGTCTTTAAATTGTAGACGTATTCGAACTCCTGGCAGATGGCGTTGAAGGCGATCTCCTCCCTATCGAGCCCCCTGTCATAGAAGGGGTGGGCCGACGTCTCAAGCCGGAGGGCAACCTTTCCCGAATTTGTGGATTTGATCCCCGTGATCTCCATCTCTATCTCTCGGATGCGGACGCGGACGTAGTTGAAGATATCTTCGACCTCCAGCGGGATCTCGAAGTCGTGGCCGCCCTTCGAGTAGTTCGCATACTCGTCTCTGCCGATCCGTCTATCCGAGGGAGACTTTCCATCATCCAATAGCTGGCTGACCTTTAAGCCTCTGAGGGGCCATACGAAAGCCTCCTTCAGATCGGAGGGCTTGGACGGGAAGCTCTCCAGAGCCGATATGGAGTTCTCTGCCTGAGAGACCACCACCTCCTTCAGGGAGGGGAGATCGTAACTCCTGATCGGGGAGGGGGGCTGAAGGTAGTAGTACTGTAAGGCCGAATCCTGGAGGGCGAGGGTCTTGACGAGCTTCAAGATCAGCCTCTGGGCGTGGGACTGGTATATGCTCCCAAGCTCAAAGAGGTCGATCCTCTCCGCATCGAGGGCCGTCAGATCCGGCTGGGAAAGGATATTGCCTAGATCTTTTAGCCTCTCAGATTGCCTCTTGCTGACCTCCTTCTGCCAGCCGTTGAGCATCATCTCGTATTGAAGCCTGCTCACCTGGGATGCGGCGTCGATGTAAGCCCTGCCCCGGGCCGATAGTATCTTCGCCTCCTTGAGATACGTGTTGGCGTAGGGGACCTTTGACGTGATCGGACCGACGGCGGCGTAGACCTCGGCATCAAACTCCGTCCACTCCAGAGCCGAAGGAAAATCCGTCTCATCGGGGAGTTTTGAGAGGGCGTTCGAGGCTGCGATGGCGGTCTGGACGGTGAGATCCACGGCGGAGTAGAGCTTCGAGATTCCGTCAATGAGCTTCATGGCGGCATCGATCTTCTTCATCAGCCTTTCAATGCCCTCGAGCTCCGAAGCCCGGATGAACGCGATTCCTGCCCCCCCTGCGAAGAGGCTTCCGACGGCGCCAGCCAGCTGAATGAATGCCTGAAGCTCCTGTTCAGTGATATATGCTGATACTGCGGCCTCCAGTTTCGGTCCGGCCTCATCCATGACCTTCTGTTGCACTTCGAGCTTCTTCTTCAGATCATCGACCTTCTTCTCACCATCCTTCAGCATCGCCTGTTGCTTCTGATCGACCTGGTCGTGATAATTCACCACGTCCTTCTCCTTCTCAGCGAGAGCTCTGTTCTGTTCGATGAGGAATCTGCCCATCGACTGAAGATTCCTGTTCAGCTCATCCAAATTTTTATACTGGATCTCCTGGCTCTTTCTGATCTGGATGAGCTGGGTGGTGGCTTGCAGCTTTTCATCGAACGCATCAACCGCGGCCATCATGGCATCGATCGTCGGCTTGTAGGCGTCATATGTCAGATAGGGGACGGTGAGGACCCCGCCCGCGAGGCTCTTAGTCGACTTCAGGAGGAGGAGGGCTTGGGCCCGGATCGAGAGGAGATCGGGATCTTCCTCGGTGGCGGACCTCAGCATATCCACCAGCCACTTCACAAAGAGGGTGGCGACGGCGAGGGCATCGGGGCTTGCGGGGTAGTTGATGATGCACTCGGCGGAGTGGAGGGGAAACCCCAGGGTGTAGAGGGTTTTATCCCCGCCACCCCGGAGGAGGGAGATCGGCGGATCGACGGTGTGGCTCATCTCGAAGATCACGGTCGTCTCCTCGCCTCCGGTCGTCACCGTCTTGAGGGCCTGACCGCGGGAGATGAGCTTATGCTCACCGGTCTTGGCTTTTCTGACCTCAGCCACCCCGTCGAATTCCTGGCAGTAGAATTTGAAGGACTCATATCCGTCCTCTGAGAGGCGGATGACGGGTGCCCGGGTCTTCTGGGTGTGGGAGATGAATTTTCTACAGATGATCGTCAGATCTTCGCCAGGAAGCTCCACATCCTTTTGGACTTCGATCACGTCCGAAAAGATGAACGTCTTTTTGACGTTATCGGGGTTGAGGGTGACGACTTCTTCGAGATGGAGGTGGACCTGATATATGCCGATCTTGGCGGTGGATATGGTGGAGACGAAGGGCGGCCGGAAGGCTTCGTAGATCCCTGCGTAGTCGTAAGGAGGCGTGAAAGGCGGGAATGCGGGATTTATATTCGCCCCATACTTCTGGTACAGGGCGTTTCTAAATACGTAGCTGTAGACCTCCCTTCGGGCCTCGTCCTCGATCAGGACCGATAGGTTTGTAAGAAGGCAGCCGATGGGTATTACGGTGCAAAGCTGGGCTAAAAGGCCTTCCTTCTCCTTTTGGATGGCGACGAATATGCTGCATTCTATCCAGTTTGCGTCATCCCTGAACTGGCTTCTCATCCCTTCAAACGCGGGGTCGTTGCTCGCAAGGTTCAGCGTTCCGACGTACCTGCTATGGCCACCGCTGGCGGACTTCCGTTCGGTGTACTGCTGGAATGAGACGGCCTCTAAATCAGTTATGTGGTTTTTCCCATATCTTTTCTCAATTCCCCGGAGCTGATCCTCATCGTAGACGAAGACCTGATACAAGGAGTCCCCAACCTCGATCTCGGAGACGAAATGGGTCCCATATTTGCCGAAAAATTCCAGGAAAGGAGCCGCATCCACCGCGACCTTGGAGAGCCTTCCGAAGGCAGCCGGAAGTTCTTCCTTCATCAGTTCGGGACCCAGGGAGTCGTATGCGGCTTTCACAGCGATCTTGGTGACCCTCACCAGGGCAAACCCCGTTTTGCCATCGTCGGATGCATCTTCGAGTTTGATGCCCAGCTTTTTGCAGAGTTCTCTTCGGATCTCCTCCCCCGACGGCTGGACCAGGACGAAGGGGCTCGGATTATTCTCAAGTTCTTTATCTGAGATCCGCCATCCGTTGAAGAGGGCGTCAACAAGTTCTTTCCATGAGTAGAGAAAATAAATGTCTAATTTATTAAACGAAGACTTCCCAGGATCGATGGGGGGTAGATCCTTAATTTTCAGCTGATTTGGCCTATCAGGAGCGAAGAAAGGAGAGCCCTTCCCCCTCAGAGTGTCCCATTCTGGTTTTATGCCTTTGATGAGATTTAACTGATAACCGAGAACGACTTCAGAGTTTATAGTTGACATTTTTCTGGACTCCTCACCTGGCTTGCGTTTGAATACTATTTAAATATTACGTCATTGACGATCACGGCTTCGCATCAGGTCCTTTCTAGGCGTCCTCCTCGCATCGATTTGGTTCGAGGGGTCCCATATGAACAGACACAATGATAAATATATTCAGTTGTCATAGATTCTAACCATTATTACTTCGGGAGCGCAGAGGGTCACGAATACCCCAACCTTTAGGTTGGGGATGAAGTGAACCCTCGCCCGGTTTTCATTAGATGGATTGACAAGGCTCCTCCAGTTGCCGAAAGCAGAGTCACGATAATTTCGAGGAGGAGATTTGGGCAAACGAAGACTCGGCGATTTCGGATTCCGTCAAACCGGGCGCGCGGCCCGAAGCATACCCCGCCCTTTAGGGCGGGGTGGCCGCGCGCAGTTTGATTTATAATATAAAATATAGAATTGTATCATGACATATTGGATATATATATATTTAATCTTTTTATTTATCTCTTCCAATATATCTATCTTAGGAAGAAGATGGGAACGTCCGCCTAAATGTCATATCCACAAAATGTTCGCCATCTCCTCTCCAGCACCTTCGGCGGATCGATGTAATTCTAGGGGTCCCATCCGTTGACACTAAGAACATTTATTAATGATAAGATCAGATGAACTTCAGTCTATCTGGAAGGATGATCGATGAGGATATATCAGATATTACTATTAATATATATTATGCTCTCACCGAGCGCCATGGCGATAGATATGTATTTTTCAGCCAGCAGCGGTCCCGGAAGCTCCGTTGCCATCATCGACTCCTACCAGGTCAGCGACGGCGTCCAGGTTAAGGGAGAGACAAAGGCGAGCTTCGACGACTTTGGAATCGTAGACTCCCGTTGGATGGAGGGGGCGGGGTCGGCGGATGCCTTCCAGAGGTACGCCGGAAGCGGCGGATACTCCGGGATGAGCCGGTTCTTGGCCGAGGACGCCCTGATCCGGATGGCCGGCGGTGCGAACCTGAAGGCCGAGGGCTTCGGTGCATCTCAGACGGCGGCCTTCGAGGGGAGCTACGGCCTCGCGGCGGTGGGGGCGACCGATCGGGACGGAGACTGGGCCGAGACCTCGGTGGAGGCGTTCGACACCATCACCAGGACTCGCATGATCGCCGCCACAGGAAGCGCAGCGGTGGTCCAGGAGACCGAGTCCTCAGGGAGCGAGATCCATCTGGATACCCGTACTCACAGCTCGGGGGGCTTTTCGGCCGCGACCCACAGCTGGGTCTCCGGTGGAGATATCCGGTTCTCCGGGATGGGGCACGCCGATCCAGAGGAGGCGATGGCATATCAGAGGTCGGAGGGCCAGGGCACCGACGTCGGGATCACCACGAGCGGATTTTATTACGATCCCAGAAGAGATTGGCTCCCCGGCGACGACTACACTGAGATCTACAGCCACGTCTCCGACGGATCCATGAGATCCGAATCCCTGGTAAGAACCGATGGCGATGGTTCCGCCTCCTGGCAGGATCTATTCGCCGCGGCGGGCGTGATCAATCTTCAAAGCGAGTCGAAGGAGTTTCATGTCGGCGTCCCAGGATTCATCCGCGACGAAGAGCACAGCAGAGCGTCGGTCGATATCCAACCATCGGGCGGCACCGACGCGGAGTTTTCGGGGAGGATGACCGCCTCGATGGGAGCCTCCACCGGGGTGAAGCTTCAGGGGGTCCTGCGAGGGTCAATTCATGGAGACGCTGAGGCAAACGATCGTACTGCGACCGTTGACACAGACGGCAACTACCGTTTGCGGATGGAGTCGCAGACCGACGACGATTATGTCTGGATGGAGATTGATACGGAGGAGATCTGAGATGGACGATTCCTTTTCAGCCTCTCCCGGAGGAACTCGCGATCTCGTGCCAACATCGGAGGGCCTTTGGGCCGGGGCTTTCGTCCTCTCCAGCTCTTGGTGTAGAATCGGGCGGGTTCGGCTCAGCACAGAGCCCCGAACCATGGGAGCGGCTGGCCGCTGCGATCGGGGAAGTCCAGCTCCATCGTCGGCAGGCTCTCACATGAGATCTGGGGAGGGCTCGAAGAGGATTTGCCGCCTCAGACAGAGGAATGGACCCGAAGCTCGACCTCACCCTCCTCTCCAGTCTGGCGGACGAGTCGATGCAGCTCCTTCGACCATCCAACCCCATCCTCTCCCTTACTAAGGTGACAGACCTGCCAACGAAGAGTCTGTAGGATAGAAGGGAGGCCGATCCGGCAAAGAATACCCCACCTCATCCTCCTTCGGCTTCTCTATCCAGAGGGGAGGGCCTCTGAGGAGTCTTACCTCCGCCGGCCTCGGCTCATCCCTTCGACTCCGTCGAAAAGGTAAAATGCCTGTAAATCTCTGGACACCGATGGAGGAGATTGTCATGAAGGTTCTTGTCAGCGACCCTCTCTCGGAAGAGGGCGTACGAAAGCTGGAGACGGAGATGGAGGTGGACGTCATCACCAACCTCTCTCCCGAAGAGCTGATAGAGAGGATCAAAGATTACGACGCCCTCGCCATCCGGAGCGGGACGAAGGTGACGGCCGAGGTGATCGCCGCCGCCGATAGGCTGAAGGTCGTCGGCCGGGCCGGGGTCGGCGTCGACAACGTCGACATCGACGCCGCCACCAAAAAGGGGATCATCGTCGTCAACACCCCCGGCGGGAATACCATATCGGCGGCGGAGCACACCATCGCCATGATGCTCTCCCTCGCGAGGAACATCCCCCAGGCGAACAACTCCCTCAAGGCTGGCGAGTGGAACCGGAAGAGATACACCGGGGTCGAGGTCTTCAACAAGACCCTGGGGATCGTCGGCCTCGGGAGGATCGGGGCCGAGATCGCATCGAGGATGAAGTCCTTCGGTATGCGGATCCTCGCCTACGACCCCTTCGTGACGGAGGAGAGGGCGGCTGACCTCGGGATCAGGCTTGCGACCCTCGACGAGATCTTCCGGGAGGCCGACTTCATCACCGTCCACACCCCCCTGACGAAGGAGACGAGAAACCTCATCGACGAGGAAGCGATCAAGAAGATGAAGCCCGGGGTCCGGCTGATCAACTGCGCCCGGGGCGGGATCATCAACGAGGAGGCCCTGGCGAAGGCGGTCGCCGAGGGGAGGATCGCGGGAGCCGCCATCGACGTCTTCACGAAGGAGCCCCCCACAAATAACCCGCTCCTCGATCAGGCCGGCATCATCGTCACCCCCCACCTCGGAGCCTCCACCGCCGAGGCTCAGGTGAACGTGGCGGTGGCGGTCGCCGAGCAGATCCTGGCGGTGGCGCGAGGCGAGCTCCCCCCCAACGCCCTGAACATGCCCGCCATCTCCTCGGAGACACTGGCAGCCATGCGACCCTTCATGGACCTGGTGGAGAAGATGGGGAGGCTCGCAGCCCAGCTTGGGGAGGACGGGTACAACCGGCTGGAGATCGTCTACGGCGGGACCGTCGCCGAGAAGGACACAAAGCCCGTCACCATATCGGCGGTGAAGGGATTTCTGGATGCGACCGGCCACAGCGCGAACTTCGTAAACTCTCTCGTCAAGCTGAGGGACTGCGGGATAGCCCTCACCGAGAGCAAGACCGAGTCGACGAACGGGTACAGCAACCTTGTCACGCTATCCCTCTCGGGCCCCAAGGGCTCCGTATCGGTCTACGGGACCGTCTACGGCAAGAACGAGGGGAGGATCGTCCAGATCAACGAGTATCGGGTCTACGTCCCCACCGAGGGTTACATGATCATGGCGACCCACGAGGACCGGCCGAACATCATAGGCCCTTGCTGCGTTGTCCTCGGTGAGGACAACATCAACATCGGCGGGATGCACGTCGGCCGAAAGGCCTCGGGCGGGGAGCAGATCATGGTCCTGAACGTCGACCAGCCCGTCTGCGACGAGACCCTGAATAAGCTCACCTCGGTCTCGGGGGTCAAAAAGGCGAAGATGATAAGGCTATAAAATGAGCTTCATGAGAGGTCAGCCTTCATCCGTCTGACCAGCTCCTCCTTTATCGTGCCGCTCCGGTCGCCACCACAGACCGCTCCTCTGACCCCGATGATGTCCGGAGCGACCCGTCTCAAAAGTTCCAGGTCCCCGAACTCTATCGTCCCCGCGATCGCCACCTCCATCCCCAGATCGTGGCCCAAGGTAATGAAATCGCAGATCTCCGATTCGGTCATGAACTCGAAGGTCGTCCTACCGTCCTTTATGGCGGTGTCGACCATCACCACGTCGGCCCCGCATTCGCTAGCGACCACCGGGAGCTCCATCGGCGGGATCGACCCGACTCGGGAGGCGTCGGAGTAGGCCGCTGCCACCAGCTTCTTATTGGCGTCGAACTCCTTGACCGACCTCACCAGGGGTCGGAGCATCTCCCCCGCCTCATCCCGGTCCCGGACCTTGAGGAGCCCCACCTTGATGTAGTCGGCTCCGGAGAAGGCGGCTCCCAGGGCGGCGAGGCTGGCGGTCCCGGGCTTGAAGTCGAAGTCGCCGATGGTGGCGCTGATGGGTACCCTTCCAGCGGCGACCTCCGCGACGGACCTGATCACCCAGGGGAAGTTCGCCCCGAGGGACCCCTCCCGGGGGTTTTTGACGTCCAGGATGTCTGCGCCTCCTGCCATCGCCGCCTCCGCCTCGACGGCGTTTATCGGACTGACCAACAACCTCATATCGTCCCATCCTCGTTCTGTAAAATCATGACGCGCTGCGTCTTTGTCCTCGACCTATTTAACGGTTCGGCGGTCCACGCCGTCCGGGGGGAGAGGGAGAAGTATAAGCCGATCGAGGAGATGAGCAAGATCGTTGGGAGCTCCGACCCCCTGTCGATCCTGGATCTTCTCCGGCCGAAGGAGGTCTACGTCGCCGACCTCGATCGGATCATGGGGGGCGGCGAGAACCTGGACCTGATCGGCGAGATCGCGAGAAGGGCGGAGACTATGGCGGACATCGGGATCTCGTCGAAAGATGAGCTGGACCTTCTCCCTCCATCGGTCAAGCCGGTCCTGGGGACTGAGACTGGATCCCTCTCTCTCATCGAGAGGGCCTCAGCTGAACGAAAGGTAGTCGTCAGCATCGATCTCATCGGGGGCGAGGTCCTCTCCCGGGACCCCGCCCTCAAGATCCCGCCCCTCGACCTGATCCGGAAGCTGAACCCGCTCCCCATCAGGGAGGTCATACTCTTATCCTTGGACCGGGTGGGGACCTCGCTGGGCCTCGATGAGGTCTTTCTCAGAGAAGCCTCAGATCTCAGCGATCATCCCCTCCTCCTCGGCGGCGGGGTAAGAGACGGATCAGAGTTGGAGCGGCTGGAGGATTTGGGGCTCGCCGGCGCCCTCGTCGCCACGGCGGTCCACGAGGGGAAGATCCCCCTCGACGCCATCAGAGGATGAGGGCTTCACCGGGACTAGAATCTGGTCGGCGGGGTCAGATCGAGAGGATGACGTTAAGGATCGTCCCGACGATCGTCGCCGCCAAAACCATGATCATCGCCGACCTCGCGGTGTTCTTCAGCCCCAGCTCCTTCATGAAGACGGCGAAGGTGGCAACGCACGGGAAGTACATCGCGAGGACTACGGAGGCGACGACCAGTTGGCCCGCCGTCATCGCCAGGGGGGCGAGCATACCGACGGCCACGTCCTTTCTCAGAAACCCGACGATCATCGTCGCCGCGGCGTCCTTCGGGAGGCCGAAGAGGCCGGTGATGATCGGCTCCGCCAGGCCTCCGACGAGATCGACGACCCCGGCGATGAAGAGGACGTTCATCAGGAAGACCCCCAGGAGGACGTAGGGGACCGCCTCCTTCAGGAAGTGCTTCGACCTCATCCAGGTCTTCTTGAAGAGGGCTCTTCCGTCGGGGACCCGGTAGGGAGGGATCTCAAGGAATATCTCCGGCGACTCCCCGCCGACGATCCTCGAGAGGATGAAGCCGGCGGATATGAAGACGAGGAAGAGGGTCCCGTAGACTATGGCTATGTACCGGAGGCCGAAGGGGCCGAGGAGCCCCCAGATCATGGCGTTCTGGGCGGCGCAGGGGACGGAGACGGCCATCAGGGTGGCGGCGAGGTACCTCTGCTTCGGCGACTCCAGGACCCTCGTGGCCATCACCCCGGGGACGTTGCAGCCGAGGCCGAGGATGCACGGCACTACCGCAGCGCCGTGGAGTCCGACCCGGTGCATCAGGGCGTCGACGAGGACGCTGATCCGGGGGAGGTATCCGACGTCCTCCAGAACGCCGAGGACTACGTAGAAGGGGATGACGAAGGGGAGGACCATCCCCAGGGGGACGTAGAGGCCGGTGGTGAGGAGGCCGAAGGAGGTGTCGATCTCCGGGGAGGTCCCTATGAGGATATCGCGCAAGATGCCGGAGGTGTGCTGGCCGACGACCTCGGTGATCCAGGCCCCGTAGACGGCGAAGGCGGGGTCGAGGATGGTGTCGATGAGTGCCTCCCCGACCTTGATCACCCCGGTGAAGGATAGGTATAGCACGAGGAGGCCGAAGGGGACGCCGAAGAGGGGCTTGATCGTCGCCTCCTCCAGCTTCTCGAGGAGGGTGGGATGCTTGTGGACGACCCTCTGGGACCGCTCGACGATCTCCCCGACCCGCGCCCACCTCTGGTCCGCCGACTCGAACCTCACCGGGGGCGGCACCCGAGCCCTCGGTATTGCCTCCGCAAGCTCCCTGATCCCCTGGCCGCTGACCGCCACCGCCGTCACCACGGGGACTCCCAGCTCCTCCTCCAGGGCGGCGAGGTCGATCTCAATTCCCGTCCTCGTCGCCACGTCCCAGAGGTTGAGGACGACGACCGTCGGGAGCCCCCGCTCCAGGATCTGGAGGGTGAGGTTCAGGTTCCGCTCGAGGTTGGTGGCGTCTACGACGTCGACGACGACGTCCGCCCCCTCCTCGAAGATCTCCCTCGTCACCTCCTCCGCCCGGCAGGAGGGCTCCAGGGAGTAGACGCCGGGGGGGTCTATCACCTCGGCGCTCTCCCCAGCGATGGAGGTCCTGCCGAGGGCGTACTCGACGGTGGTTCCCGGGTAGTTGGAGGAGATCACCTCGATCCCCGTGAGCCTGGAGAATACGACGCTCTTTCCGACGTTGGGGTTTCCCATCAGTATTATCTTCAAAACCGGAAGCTCCATTCAATTATCGGGCCGGACCTGATCCGATATGATCCCCAGGCTCCGGCCCCCATGCCTCCTTCGGCCTCTCGCCGCTATCTCTTATATCGCTTTTGCCCACCCCCGCTCCTCCCGGCTCACAGCCCCATTTTTCTCCTTCGCCCCCATCCCGTCCTTCCGCCCGATCGTCGGGGCAGCTTTATCACCGGAGGAGGCCGAAGGAAGGGCATGGCCTACGACCACCGCCGCCACGCCGGGAACGCCGGCGACGTATGGAAGCACCTCATCCTGGCTGAAGTCGCCGACAGGCTCCTTGCGGCCGGGGTCCGGGTCTACGTCGAGAGCCACGCCGGCCGGCCAGGCTACCGGCTCCGCCCGGGCGGGGAGTGGGAGGGGGGGATCGGGCGGCTCTGGCCGATTCCGGTGGAGATGGCGACCCATCCCTACTTTCAAATCCTGGCCGCCTTGAACCCTCAGGGCCTTGAGCTGTATCCGGGGTCCGCCTCCATCGTCCTTTACCTCGCGAGGAAGCGCGGCTTCTCCCTGAGGGCGGAGCTCTGGGATACGAGCCCCGAGGTCGAAGCGGCCTGGTTCTCCTCTCGCCAGGAGGGGGTCCGGTTCCACCTGGGGGACGGCTTCTCCGGGGCGGGGCGGCTCCCCCGGGAGCTGAAGGAGCCCGCCCTCCTCCTCGTCGACCCCCCCTGGACCGACCCCCGGGACGCCGACCTCGCCCGAGGGCTGATATCGAGGGCTGCGGAGGCCGGGTGGGTCGTCCTCTCCTGGGAGGCGATCGACGGGTCGACCCGCAGGGAGGCGGCCTTCCGCCGTCGAGGGTTCGATCTCCTCTTCGAGGAGGCGGGGCTCGCCGGCTCCGGGAAGGGGGCGAGGATGACCCTCGCCTGGGGGGATCGGCATCCATACCTGATCGACGATCTGATCGGGGAGCTTTTGGGGATCGAGGAGGAGTTTCCCAGGATGGCTCGGCGGATGTCATAATCTTTTTAACGCATATCAGTATAATTGGTAACGACAGCTTGTGGTTCCTCTGAAGGTCATCAGTCCGAGGGTGGAGGGTGGGTTCGGTGGCGAGGGGGACGATGGGATAGGGGATAATGGGATAGGGGGATATTTAGATGGACGAGAACGATCGCGGCGGGGGATACAAGCGGGAGAGGGAGATCTGGCCCGAGAAGTTCGCCTCCCTCGGCGCGATATTCAGAAACATCCACCCCGGCGACCGGATATTCATCGGCACCGGCTGCGGCGAGCCCCAGCACCTCCTCAAGGCCCTCGTCGATTACGTAAAAAGTAACCCCAAGGCCTTCTTCGAGGCGGAGGTGATCCACGTCTGGTCCCTCGGGGTAGCCCCCTACGCCGACGAGAAGCTCGCCGATAACTTCCGGCTCGACTCCTTCTTCATTGGCGACAGCACCCGGGACGCCGTCAACCGGGGGGCGGCCGACTACACCCCCATATTCCTCTCCCAGGTCCCCGATCTCTTCCGAAGAGAGATCACCCCCATCGACGTCGCCCTCGTCCAGACCTCCCCCCCCGACGACCACGGGTACATGAGCCTGGGGGTGTCGGTTGACATCGTCAAGGCGGCCCTGGAGATGGCGCCGTTGGTCATCGCCCAGATCAACCGGTTCATGCCCCGGATCCACGGTGACGGCTTCATCAGCGTCGAGGAGGTGGACTATCTCGTCCCCTTCGACGAGCCGCTCCTGGAGTACAGGCCTGCGGTCGTCTCCGATACCGCCGCGAGGATCGCGTCTTACGTCGCGAGGATCATCGAGGACGGCTCGACGGTCCAGGTGGGTTACGGCTACGCCCCCAACGCCCTCCTCTCCCACCTTCACAAAAAGAAGCACCTCGGGATTCATACTGAACTGCTCACCGACGGGATCGTCGAATTGATGAAGTCGGGGGTTGTGGACAACTCGAAAAAGACGATCGACCGGGGAAAGACCGTCGCTGCCTTCTGCATGGGGAGGAGAGAGACCTATGAGTACCTGAACGATAACCCGTCGGTCGAGTTCAAGACGATCGACTACACCAATAACCCCCTGATCATATCGAAGATCAAGAGGATGACCGCCATCAACAGCGCCATGGAGATCGACCTCACCGGCCAGGCCACCGCCGAGTCCCTCGGCAGCACCTTCTACAGCGGGATCGGCGGCCAGGCGGACTTCATGCGGGGCGCCCTCCTCGCCCCCGGAGGAAAGTCGATCCTGGCGCTCCCCTCCACCGCCCTCGGCGGCAAGGTCTCAAGAATCGTCCCCGCCCTCCTCCCCGGCTCCGGCGTCACCTTGACGAGGGGGGACGTCCAGTACGTGGTGACGGAGCGGGGGATCGCCTACCTCCAGGGCAAAAATATCCGGGAGCGGGCGATGGACCTGATATCAATCGCCCACCCGGACTTTCAGCCCTGGCTGATCGAGGAGGCGAAGAGGCTTAATTTGATCTACCCCGACCAGCCCTTCATCCCCGGCAAGGGCGGCGAGTACCCCGAGCACCTCGCGATCCATAGGACGACCCGCTCCTCCCAAGAGATCCTCCTGCGGCCGGTCAAGATCAGCGACGAGCCCCTCATCAAGGACTTCTTCTACAGCCTCTCCGATGAGAGCCTCTACACCCGCTTCATCTCCGCAAGGAAGAACGTCCCCCGGGAGATGAGGCAGGAGTTCGTCGCCGTCGACTACTCCCGGGACATGGTGATCCTGGCGGTCGTCGAGGAGGAGCGCGAGCAGGAGACGGTGGTCGGGGTCGGCCAGTACAGCCTCAACCCGGATATGCACACCGCCGAGGTGGCTTTAGTCGTAAGAGACGACTTCCAGGGGAAGGGCGTGGGCACCGAGCTCCTCCACTATCTCACCTACCTCGCGAAGAGGCAGGGGCTCCTCGGCTTCTCCGCCGAGGTCCTGGTCACCAACCGGCCTATGATGGCCCTCTTCGAGGGGATGGGCTTTGAGATCGAGAAGAGGCGGGAGGAGGGAGTCTTCGAGATGAGGATGAGGTTCAGGGAGGTATAGAAAGTTATCTGGGCCTGAGGTGTTTGGTATTGATATTAATCCGATTTTTTATCGAAATTTACATGCCCTCGTGAGCCATCCGTGTTGATGAAAATGGGTGGTTATGTAGATCTATTTTCATGTTAATACCTTGCAGCTTGCAACTTGGAAGTTATACCGGTAATCAATACTTGATGTGTGGTTGTGCTGAGACACGTCATGGGGGGAAAAATGAATCAAGACATCGAGAGCCGGTAATCAATACTTGATGTGTGGTTGTGCTGAGACGGGCCAGTACTGGATCTACAACTTTAAAGGAGGGGCCTATTACTCCTTCGTCCCCAATGAGGGGCAGAATAGGGACAGCTCCCTTGAGTTTCGGCTCTGATCTGTGATGGAGCACGAGCTTTCCGTGGAGAATGACGTTGAGAAGTGGTACCCTCCCTGGAGGGAAGCTCATATAGTACATACAGCACAAGTTAAATATGAGGATGTGGACATTCCTTGAAAAGAGTTATGTGAACACGCGGTAATGACGGATGATGAAGAATAAATGCAAGGTGGATGCTTATGAAAACGGACAAAGGCGACGTTATCAATTTTTTAAAAAATAATGTGATCGGCAGATCGCTTAAGACAGATGAAATTGTTTACGAAATTGAAGAGGGAAAATTGGAGGGGGTTTATTCAGATGAAATGTTTTTCTCAAATTTATCACTTACCGAGAGTGGCTTACAGTTTGACATGACTACCATTACTCGTGAAAAAATATACTTTATCGATGCTAATAAAGATCGCGGCGCCTTAAAAAACGATTTTACTGGCGTGAGTGTATTTCGCTACGAGTTTGCAGAACGTAAAAGCACATCTAAAATAACTGGAATAATGCGATTGGTTTCATCTACAGTTCATGATCATACAATGGAAGGAATTATTTACGGGGTACATGATGTACAATTAAAAGGTGAACAATTATGTTGGAACGAACAGCAAATGCTGTATAGAGACATGCCAACAGAAAAAGAGCAATATCGTGCAGTTGCTTTTGATGCAAAAATACAGTTTTATCTTGAAAATGATAAATTACGATTTAAGTATGTACCCACATATTATAATTTCGATCCCGAAAAACTGACAAAAACATTATCTAAAGACAAATATCCACTATTCCTAACTAAGGAGCAATAAAGTGTATGCAGAAGAGAAACACGTCTAAGTCACATTGGATATCCCTTTTCTGAATGAACAACCGGGAGGATAATTCAAATTAAAGTCAAATTAAGGCTATACTGCCGCCAGTTTGACTCGTCAAGCTCGCCTTCTACACCCGCGCCGCCCGGTGAGATCAGGACAGCGTTTTTTATCAGAACCGACGCCGTTGGAGCGGATGGCTCTTGCATAGGTCAAGGAAGGCGCCCTCCTGCATGGGCACCGCCGCAGGTATAATATTGATGAGCCATCAAAAACGCGCCGGAGCCGATGGCGCTGTCCTCGCACCGCGGCTCGGGCAGAGCTCTGAGTTCAGCAAAAAAGATGGGTGATCCGTTGAAAGAGAAGAGCACATGGGAAGAGTTCTTTGATGCGCATGCGCCGGTCTACGAGGATAACGTCTTCACGAAGAATACGATCCGAGAGGTGGACTTCCTCATCGAGGAGCTGTCGTTCCCGCCTGCAGGCAGCATCCTCGAAGTCGGGTGTGGGACGGGACGCCACTCCATCGAGCTCGCCCGGCGCGGCTACTCTGTCACCGAGGGCAGATCCGCTATGAACCGCGAAAAATACACTCGATTGGAAGAGATCCCCAACGTCGGCCCCTCTATGGCGGAGGATCTGCGCCTGGTGGGGGTCTCTCATCCCCGGGATCTGATAGGGCGAGATCCATATCAGATGTACGAGGAGCTGTGCTGCAAAACAGGGGTCCGGCACGATCCCTGTGTCATCGACGTCTTCATCTCCGCCGTCAGATTCATGGAAGGCGAGCCCGAACGGCCCTGGTGGGCTTATACATCGGAGCGGAAGAATAAGCTTGATGATAGGGATTCCTTCAGCCAAACCAGATAGATACACTAGACTGCCCCCCCCCCCAAAAAAAAGCCCCTGAACCCGATCCCTGGAAGTGATATAGGCGGCTCTGGGGGAAGGGTTTCTTTCTTGCCGAGGACGGCGGGCGAGATCCTCGGTGGGCCATCGAAGGTCCGGCCCGGCAAGAGGGAAGCGGCCGCCTCTCCATCCGAATCTGGACCACCACTCCGACCTCATCGCCGAATTGGAGCCTGATCAATGGTTCGAGAGGAGGGGGTATTATGTATGGCAACTCAAAGGAGATGCCAGACCAGTCGCTTCAGCGGATGTGGAAGAACCGTGTCGATGATCTACACCACATTGGGCCGCTAATAGTATCTTTAAGGAGGTCTCAAATATGGAAATGATGCCCACAAATTTCAGTAAATTATTTGGCATTGGTCCCGTTGGACTATTGATTAGCCTTGCCCTTTTGTTCATTGCCGCTTGGATCAACAGGCAAATCGATCTTCCTCCCATATCGAATAACCAGTTTCTCTTGAGTTCAATATTCTTCGTCTCAGGTCTGATGACGCTTGTCATCATCGTTTGGAGTTTTAGATCGTTGCCCACAGCTGATAGGGGCAATAAGCTCTGCACCTCAGGGGCGTTCAAGTACGTCCGTCATCCCCTCTACGCCGCATTTTTGTCGGTATTTGACTTTGGGTTTGCCATCTACCTTAACGGCTACATTTTTGTTCTTTGGGCAGTGCTCTTGCATCCTATATGGCATTGCCTTGTGAAGTACGAGGAGAGAACGATGATTGATACTTTCGGGGAGGCGTACCTCGAGTACCAGGAGAGGACAGGACGATTTTTGCCCAAACTGATGATAAACGGGGGATAGCAGATCTTGTTTCTTCATCATTGAAGGCTTTCAAGTCTTCAAGTCAAGAAGTCGGCCTAACAAGGCTTGCACCCGACTACCAACCGCCCGGATTATCAGAGGTCAATAAATATATCTCCGTAGGTATCATCACAGATGTCAGGGAGAAAGGTCTATCAAGTGCTAGCTTTGGTGGAGGAACTGCATGTTTGAGATCCCGGAGTATGTTACCCTGGCTCGCCAGATGGCTGAAAGCCTTTCAGGCAAGCGCGTCGCCGAAGGAACTTTAGGCAACTCTCCACATAAGTTCGTCTGGTACAATCGAGAACCAGATGAGTTTGCCGCCATTGTCAAAGGAAAGACCGTAGGAGAAGCCTACTGCAGGGGAAGATGGCTGTTCATCCCTCTCCAGCCAGGCTATGTGCTAGTATTCGGAGAGTGCGGCGGCAAGATCATACTGCATGAAGCGGAATCACAGCTGCCAAAGAAGTACCATCTATCACTCCATTTCGAGGATGGCAGCTCTCTTTCAGCAACCACCCAAATGTGGGGCGCCATGGAACTCTATGAGACGGGCGATGAATTGGAACGGCAATACATCAAAGGCATGCGGACTACACCAGTTGATCCAGAGTTCAGTTTTGCATACCTGTCAGCTCTCATCGAGGAATGTACAAAAAAAGGAAGCAGATCTGTAAAAGGACTGCTCACCCAGGATCAGCTGATACCCGGACTGGGAAACTCGATCGCTCAGGATATCATGTTCAAGGCGAAGCTCCATCCAAAGCAGCCCATAGCAAACTTGAGCAAGGCTCAAATCGAGGATCTACATCGAGCTATTGTGGAGACTGTAGCGGAAGTGATACGGCAGGGCGGCAGAAATGACGAAATCGATCTATACGGAAATCATGGCAAGTACCAACGCATAATGGATAAGGCAGCGGCAGGACAGCCCTGTCCTGAGTGTGGAACCGAGGTTCTTAAGATGAACTACTTGGGGGGAGCCTGCTATTATTGTCCTCAATGTCAGAGCGCGGAGTGAGAGATGAAATGCAATATTCTGCCTGCATGAAAACTTTGAGCAGTGCCAACAACTTACACTTCTTTGGTCTGGCGGCAAGGAGACCCGCAAAGAAGTCGAGAACTCGGTTCTTATCAATTTCATCTCCGAGCAAGCAAAGCAGTGCGAGGTCGTACTCTCCCTCGGCGGCTCAACTCTCCGTTCGACAGGATGATGAACGATGAAAGCCCTCAGCTTCGAACCAATGCCTGCACATGAGCGTGGTACCGTCTTGAGGCTGCTCCAAGAATCCTACAGGGAACTTCCACAGATCAGCGAAAGCCTGATCGGTCAATGGGAAGACGACTGGAAGCGATTCGACGATGACATCTTTGACTATCCTGAGACAGTCGGAGCATCTGGATTCATCACATATCAAGGCGAATCCATCATCGGCTTCGGCTCATGGGATCCGAGACGATACCCTACGGCGATTATCGGGCACAACTGCATCCTTCCACCATTTCGCGGCAAGGGCTACGGGAAGCGGCAAATTCAGGAATTGCTGAGAAGACTAAAAGCGCTCAGGTTCACCAGGGCGAGAGTAACGACGAGAGACCATCCCAGTTTCTTGGCCGCCCAGAATATGTACTTTGCCTGTGGGTTTCAAGAGATAAGAAGATTCACAGATAAGACAACTGCTGATTGGAGAATCGTGGAGTTTGAAAAGGAACTGTAGAACAAGCACTTCCAGGCTATCTGGAACACCCGGCAGGTTCCCTCAGCCAGAAGTATAGCGCTTATGCAAGAGGTGAAAATGAACAAATCTGGTAGTCGGATAATACAAGCCAGTAACCCGCCAAGTGACCGTGAGATCGGGGAGTGGATCGGCGAAGAAGCTTATGAATACTGGAAACGTGTAACCCATCTCATAGAGCTTAACTACCCAAGCATCTTTACACCGGAATGGCTCTTTGGCGGCAAAAAGCATGGTTGGTCGCTCAGGTATAAGAAGAGCAGGTCGTTTTGTACGTTCATTCCGGAGAGGAATCGCTTCGCACTGCTCATCGTCTTCGGCGCAGAAGAACGGACACAGGCAGAAGCCATTCTGGATAGCCTGTCAACACGCACCAAAAAGGTGTATGACGAGGCAACAACATATCATGACGGAAAATGGGTCCTCCTTACAATCAACAGCAGCGAAGTTGTGGAAGACGTGATGAAGCTTCTGGAGATAAAACGCAAACCTAAGAAGAGGAAAGGCGCCTGACCAGTCGTCTGAGCCGATCCCTCCGGCGAGGGTGACTGCTGACTAGTAAAGAGAAAGGAGGTACTGACATGAACCTTGGCATTCTTATCTTCCCTGATGCTGAAGAGCTGGATTTTATAGGACCGTGGGAGATGGCGGGCATGTGGAACATGGTCTCTGGCGTTCCGGAGAGGCGGCTGATAGTTGGCGAGTCCGGTGATCCGATAACGTGTGCAAAGGGCCTTTCAGTAGTTCCCCACGTATCCTTCGACCAGTGCCCGCAACTTGACGTCCTCCTGGTGCCCGGCGGCCAGGGGACCCGCAAAGAGGTAGAGAACTCAGCACTCATCAACTTCATATCCGAGCAGGCGAAAAAGTGCGAGTCCGTACTCTCCGTCTGCACTGGGACGTTCCTCCTCCATAGAGCCGGTCTTTTGTCCGGAAAGAGGGCAACAACTCATTGGAACTCCCTTGATCGTCTGAGGTCGCTCGGTGACGTCAACGTCGTTGAAGAGCGCGTTGTCCACGACGGAAAGATCTGGACATCCGCTGGGGTATCGGCAGGCATTGATCTTATGCTCGCCTTCATTGCAGAGACCGCTGATGAAGAAACCGCCGGAAAAGTGCAATTTGCTTCTGAGTACTATCCGTCAGCGATCCGCTATGGTGCCGCCCATCATAGCCCCGTGGCACCCGGTTACTTGAAAAAGACGGTCTAACAAGACGTCCGAGCCCGCCTCATTCCTCGGCGGCTAAACTCATGTTCCGCCTGCGCTAGCGCGCGCCGCTGCTGAAGCGTGAATCGAGCAAAGGACGACCCCATCGGCCAGCCATTGTCGATCCTCTCCAACATCTCTCGATCCCTGAAGCCAGGAGCAAAGGCCGTCCTCAATGGGGTGGCGATGCTCCGCAGGTCATCGAAAGAGGACGTATCGGAGGGACGCTTCGATCCCGTGACGATGGCCTGGTCGTCAGAATTCCCGCCTTGAGAAGGACACCCTCCCATTCCGGTTCGAGAGCGGGCCTTCCTGTCGATGGAGCTTGTTCTACTCTTCCGCCTCGCTGGGATGTCTGTGGTGAGCATGTGGGGCGGGACCGCGGGGAACTGGGGGAAAGATCCTCGATCTGGACGAGATGGAGATCATGATCGTGGGCCGAAAAGCTGGCGAGCCATCGGCTGCTGGGGGGCTTGAGCATATTGTCTGAGCTGTGTGCCCTTGGGCATTGAAGTAAATGGTAAAAAACCGTCAAAGGCAGTCCCAAAGAAAAAGATCTAAAAGGACTGGACCGTTAATACCATGCCCGGTCCTTATTATTTCAGCCCTTGATCAGCACCTGTATCTCCGTCATCAGCTCCTCAGGCGGTACCTTTGATGGATCGCTCAGATAAATCTCCCTGACGGGACCAGCTATCTCCATGCCGCTCTTCATCATATGCTTGAAGATATCTCGGTAGGTCATATACAGCGTCTCGTAGCTCCCCTTGTGGACCACAGAGAGCACCTTCGTCTCAGCAAGGCTTTTCAGCTCCATCTTCGGGTCGCCGACCTCCAGCTTGCCCACTACTGGCACTGCCACCTCGATATCCGCATCTTTCTCCGCCCAGCAATCCAATTCGTCCGGGCTGCCCTCGGCGCAGTTCTCATCATGATATATGGTCATCAAAGGGCCGGTCATCTTCACCTGATTCCTCTGGTTCTTAGGGGCAAAGACCACTGCCATCAGGTCGCCAATTGTCTTTTCTATAGTTGCGCTGAGCGGACCTCTATCCCTTCTGCTCAAAACCCGCATAGCGGGTACCTCTTTTATTGTCGGGTCTATCAAGGCCATCTTTATCATCTCCCTGCCTTTTTGTTTGAGCAATGTCTCAGTCCTCAGCAGCCTGGCGATCTCTCTCTGAGTCTTTAAGAGCTGCTCTTCGAGCAGCGCTTCGACGGCTGTGCCGTCTCCTCTGGACTCAGCCTCCAGGAAGCTCGCCATATCTTCGAGGCTAAAGCCCATATTGCAGAGCGTCTTGATCCGGACACCTCGATCCAGCTGGTCTGCAGTGTAGTAGCGGTATCCCGTTATGGGGTCCTTGGCCCCTGGCACCAGCAGACCCTTCTGGTCATAGTATCTCAGCGCCTTGGGCGAGAGCCTCGTGATAAACGAGAACCTGCTGATGGGAATCTGGTTGGCGGTCATTGCTCAAGCCTATGGAGATCGCTCTATTTGTAAATTCATGCAGTCTGCCCTGTGGAAGAGTTTGCTTTCCCGTCGTAGTAGGCGATCAATAGAATTACATGTATCGCTTCTGGCAGAAGATGGATTTGCCACCTGCATGATTACTTTCGCAGTGTTCGGATCGGATCGATGAGCTTGTGACCTTCCCCAGGGCCACGAAGGAGGTGATCGACCCCCGCCTCGCCTACTTCCGGCGGATCTGGTCATGGGGATCGGGCCAGATGAGCTCGCCTCCTCCATCCTCTCTCCCCCAGTACCGGGCGAGGAGGGGCCGGCTCGCTCACCTTCGCCTGAGATCCTCCAGCTTAGCGGTGGCGCTGCCCCTCTCCGCCTCCAGGCTAGCGGACCTCTCAGCCCGCCGGGATATCCGACCGCTGTACCGTCTCCCGCCGGCTTTCCGGGGCTCGTCCTGGCTTCGATAGTAGACGCTCCAGAGGTCGGATCTCTCCATCCCTCCCCCCTCCCTCGCCTCGGAAGGCTGCCCTTTCTCCCGTTCTTTCTCCTCCCCTCCATCCCGCCCTTTCTCCGCTTTCTCATCCGCCCCCGTCACCCCGTCCCCCTTCTCCTCGCTCCCCTCGGCCAACAGATCCATGATCCTGGATATATCCGCCAAGGTGGAAGAGAGGCCGTCTCCTATTTGGCGATGGAGAGCTCCCTCGGAATAGAGGGAGGTCCAGGACCTCCTCCCGTCCCCGAGGACGATCAGCTTTCCAGGAAACCTCCTCGCGAAGAAGTCAGAGATCTCAAACCCGACGTCGTGGTGGGGGGAGATCCTTCCCCAGAGGACCCGCTCCCCCAGGGGCCGGAGCCTGATAAACCCTCTCATCCGGCAGACCTCCCCCCGGACGGCAAGGACCATCCTCCGGATCCTGAGGACCTCCGGGTCCGTCGAGGCCTCGACCTCCTCCGGCGAGAGCGTCCTCGCCCGCGCCATCAGCCGGTCGGTGGAATTCCGATGGGCGGCGAGATGCCGGAGAAGCTCTCCCGTCCTCATCATACCCCCCACCGGTCCAGGGTCGCCGCAGCCTTGCCGCCGACCTTGAGGAAGGGGCCGGCCCGCCGGGCGGCGACGCCCAAAGCGGCTAGATCCCTCATCCTCTCGATCCGACCATTTTTTCGGCAGAGGAGGATCCTCCTCGCGGTTTTGGGGCCTATCCCCGGGACCCGGATGAGCTCCGCGAAGGAGGCACCGTTCGGGTCGATCGGCTCCTCGAAGCTCGCCCGGGCGATGGCCACCTTCGGATCGCCGTCGGGGAGATACCCCGAGTCGTCGAAGGCGGCCGCTATCTCCCCTTCGTCGAGCTTATAGATCCGATAGAGCCAGTCTATCTGGTAGAGGCGGTGCTCCCGCCATGCTGGGGCCTTCTCCCGATCCTCGAAGGCCGTCCCCGCGAGAGGGGTGAAGGCGGAGAAGTAGACCCGCTTCAGGTTCAGGACGTCGTACTCGAGGAGGAGGCGGTCGAAGATCTCTCGGTCTGTCTCCCCGGCCGCCCCCACCACCATCTGGGTAGTCTGGCCGGCGGGCAAGGCGACATATCGCGAGATGTCCTGGATGTACCTCTGTCTTGCGAGGATGTCCCTCTCGTACTCCTTCGAGGGGCAGAGCTCCGCCATCCTGGCGCTTGAGGGGGCCTCCAGGTTCACTGAGACCCGATCGGCGAGTTCCATCGCCTCTCGGACGTGTTCCTTCGAGGAGCCTGGGAGGATCTTGAGGTGGACGTAGCCCCGGAAATGGTGGGCAGAACGGAGGAGCCTCACCGCCTCGATCATCTCCTCCATCGTCTCATTTTCGTCTCTCCCGATCCCGGAGCTGAGGAAGAGCCCCTCGATCCTGTTCTCTCTGTAGAGGGCGAGGGTGATCCTCACCAGCTCTTCCGGATCGTAGGAGAAGATCTTCTTACCTGCGGAGATGGAGGCGTTGGGGCAGTACCCGCAGTCGTGGGGGCAGGCGTTGGTGTAGAGGGTCTTGAAGAGGCTTACGCACCTTCCACTCCCGGTGAAGGAGTGACAGAGGCCCCCCCTCAAGGCCGAGCCGAGGGCGTCCTCCCCCTGCCTCTTCGCCGCCGAGGAGGTGCAGAGGTCGTACTTCGTCCCCCTCCCCAGGGCCTCCACCTTGGCGAGATCGATGGCGCGGCCGGGGGCCGGACCGACGGAGTCGAAGCAGCTTTCTGTGGCTAGACGGGCCATCTTCTCCAGACTGGTCACGTTCGGATGATGGTCTTCCCTTGAGATAGGGTCATGGGTAGCGGAGGGCGAAAGTATCCTCGTAGGGGGGAGAGGCCTCCATACCCACATGACGGATATCGCCAAGAAAAGGTGGCTCTTCGGGTTCACCGCTGAGGTGCTGGAGGATAACCTTCCCGCTCTGGAGCTGACAAAGAAGGTGGGCTTATAGAGGGCGGCGGTGGACGGGGGGGGCGGAGGAGATGAGGATCCTCTTCGATGGGGAGGAGTCCGGGTTTGATGAAGGGCTGACCCGAGTGGGGCCCCCATCTCTGGGATTTGTCAGAATTCGGCTATGGTGACCGGCGGGTCAGAGCACTTCTGGGTGGATCTTCGAGTGGACCTGCGACAGATTCTTCAGGGTCTCGGCGAGCTCGGCGGCGATCCTCTTCTGGGTCTCTATGCCGGGGCTCACCTCGAGGTCCGGATAGGAGAGGGGGACGTAGCCGACGACGTTGGAAAAGAGCTCCACCCAGTAGGGGGGTAGATACTCGGCCGGCAGCTCACCCCTCATGATGGCCAGGGCAGAGGTCCAGGCGGTCGGGACCACCGCCAGGTTGTACCCCCCGCCGCCGAGGGCCAGAAGTCTCCCCTTCGCATGCTCGTTGGTCAGCTCGACGATCCGGCTGACGGCGGCGACGTACCCCCGGAGGGTGACGTTGAGGCTCGTCAGGGGGTCGGAGTAATGGGTGTCCACTCCCAGCTGGGCCACCACCACCTCCGGCCGGAACCAGCCGAAGAGCTTAGGGACGACCATCTCGAAGGCCAGAAGAAAGTCCCGATCGCCGGCGTTCATCGGCATCGGGACGTTGACGGAGTAGCCGAGCCCCGGTCCCGCCCCCGCCTCGTCGACGAAGCCCGTCCCCGGAAATAGGTATTTGCCGGACTCGTGGATCGAGAAGGTCAGAACCTCGGGGTCCTGATAGAAGATCTGCTGGACGCCGTCGCCGTGATGGGCGTCGATGTCGATGTAGAGGACCCGGGAGAACCTCCTCTTCAGGACCGAGATGGCGAGGGCGGCATCGTTGAAGACGCAGAAGCCCGCAGCCATGGTGGGGAAGGCGTGATGGAGCCCTCCGGCGGGGTTGAAGGCGGCGCAGTCCTCCTCGATCATCTTCTTGGCGGCGTCGATGCTTCCGCCCGCCATGGAGCATGATGCATCGAAGATCCCGGGAAATACGGGGGTATCCTCGCTCCCGAGGCCGAAGGCGAGATCCGGCGCCTCCTCCCTCACCGCCTCGATGTACTCCAGGGTGTGGACGATGGATAGCTCCTCCTCGGTGGCGGGGTCCGGCCTCAAGACCCGAGTCCTCTCGTCGAGGAGCCCCGAATCCTCGATCAGCTTGTAGGAGAGGCTCAGCCTTATGGGATTTAGCGGGTGCTCCGGCCCGAAGTTGTACTTCAAGAACCGGTCGGTGTAATACAGGTAGATCATACGGACCCTCTCCCTCGGCGAAGCAACACCTAGGCAGCGGCTCATTAAGATAAATGGATCCGATGGATCATCAATTTTTCCCCTGAGGATTGTTGTCCTCCTCATTCATTGGGACTTAGTCGATGTAATCGTTTGCTCAAAACCAGGGAGACAGTCTGTTATGATCTGATTTAGATCATTTTGCGACTAACCCCCCCCCCCGCGAGCCTCCTGATCATATCCCACCCCGTCCCCTGCCCCAGAGGCTGGTCGAGGAGATAGTCGAGGAACTCGAAGACGATGGGGGAGATGAAGACGTAAAACTCCCTGGTAAAGGTGAGGGCGTCCTCGACGGTCCTGAAGTGGCGGACCTCGATCGTCTGCCCGGAGGCGGTCTTCTCCGGCCGGACTACCTGGTCGGTGACGAAGGCGGAGGCGCCGCAGGAGGCCCGCGCTGGCTGGAGGGCATCGATGTTGACGGGGACGCCGCCATAATGGCGGTATATGTCGAATATCAGGGCGCTGCGGCTCGGGTTCTCCTCCTCGGAGACCTCCAGGACGACCTCGTCGTCGAGAGCCTCTGGCCGGGGGACGATCGCCGCCTCCACGACGAAGGGATACTCCTCCTCAAAGCCGAGGGTGCGGGAGAGGTCCACCGCCTCAAAGACGATCCCAAGATCCACCTTAGATCCATCCTCCAGCTCGCACCGCCAGCCTTCATCTTCGGCGTAGAGGGTCCTTTTGTCGAGAGATAGGAGATGGGCGGAGCCGTCGGCTATCAGCGTCATCAGAGGACCTCCACGTCCGCAGCCCGCTGGACCGCGATCTCTCGGCGCCCCCCATACCAGGCGATCTCCCCCTTCGCCCGGACCCGGTCGCCCTTGGCGATCCTTCCAGCCAAGAGCTCGGCGCCGGAGTCCTGGCTCACGAAGATCGGCATCTCGGAGGAGTGGAGCCTGATTATGAGATGATCGCCCGCCGTCGTCTGGATCGAGCCGACCGTCCCCTCGGCGACGATGGCGACCTTCTCGGGCGCGGGCTCGAAGTCCCCCAGCCCCCAGGAGGCGACGGCGAGGGACCCGAGGGCCATCAAGAGCAGCACCACCACCACCTTCTCCTCCTTCTGCATCAGGTCCCTCCCAACCCCCGGCCACGGCGCCGTCAGATCGAAGATCGGGGGTCAAAAAAGAGATATGCGCGATCGGTCGTTACTTCTTCTCTTCCTTCTTCTCGCCGAAGTGCTGCTGAAAGGCCGCCTCGCAGGAGGCGAGACAGTCCTGACATAGCCCCTTGTAGGCCCCTTCTGGGTTTGCGAGGGTATGCACCTGAACTCTCACCGGCACCAGGGTTGGCTTAGCAAGTCCGCAAAGTTCACAATCTGCCATGTTACAACATCTCCCGGAGTCCCCCATAAACCTTTCTCCCTGTTGAACTTTTCCATCAGGCCGGAGGCCCAGGGTCTCCGAGGAGGTGAGGAAGGAGGAGCTTTCTCCGACGGAGATCCCGTCCCCAGATCAACGGAGAACCACTTAAACGCGAAGGGCAACGGGAGGATCATGTGCGGCTATCCAAAGAGACCGATCGTAACGTTGCTGTCGGATTTCGGGTCTCTCTATCCGTCGGAGATGAAGGGGGCGATCCTCTCGCGAGCTAGGGAGGCGATCCTCGTCGACATCGCCCACGACATACCGCCCCAGGACGTCCGGGCCGGGGCCTTCGCCCTGATGGTCGCCGCCCGACACTTTCCCAAAGGAACGGTTCACCTCGCCGTCGTCGACCCCGGAGTCGGCACCGACCGGCTCGGTATCGTCGTGGCGGCCGGAGGCCATCTATTCGTCGGCCCCGACAACGGCCTCCTCGTCCCTGCGGCAAAATCCGTCGGCGAGCCGGCGGCCTGGATGATCAGACCGGCCTTATTCGAGGGGGCGGCCCCCACCTTCGCAGGGCGAGACGTCTTCGCCCCGGCGGCGGCGGTCCTCGCCTCGGGCGGAGACCCCGGGTCCTTCGGGCCAGCGGTGGAGCCGGCGGGCCTCGACTTCGGGAGGGCCCGGATCCAGGATGAGAGGGTCGAGGCGGAGGTGATCTACGTCGACGGATTCGGAAACCTCGTCCTCAACGCGGAGGCGATCCCCTGGGAACGGGTCGAGTTATTGGGGAGACGCCTCCGGCGGGCGAGGACGTACGCCGAGGCGGCGGCCGACGAACCCCTTATAACCCTTGGGTCCCATGGGTTTGCAGAAATTGCGGTCAACGGGGGGAGCGCAAAGGATCTATTCGGCCTCGCCCCCGGCGACCGGATACTCTTGGAGAGAGGAGATTGTTCGGAATAGAGTTCGTCCCAAATGAGCCCGCCCTGAAGGTGGGCTACATGGCAAAGCTGGCGGAAGATGCGGGCTTCGACACCATCTGGATCACCGATCACTACAACAACCGAGACGTCTACTCGACCCTCGCGATCCTCGCCCTCGCCACGAGCAGGGTCATGCTCGGCACCGGGGTCACCAACCCCTACACCAGGAACGTCGCCGTCACCGCCTCCAGCATCGCCTCCATCAATGAGATCTCCGGCGGGAGGGCGATCCTGGGGATCGGGCCGGGCGACAAGGCGACCTTCGACGCCATGGGGATCGCCTGGGAGAAGCCCCTCTCCGCCGTCAGGGAGTCGGTGGCGGCGCTGCGGGAGCTCCTCGCGAAGAAGAGGGTGGCGTCCCATGGGATGGCGGGCGCCCAGCTCGCCTTCTCGGCCGGGAAGATCCCCATCTACATCGGGGCCCAGGGGCCGAAGATGCTGGAGATGGCGGGGATGATCGCCGACGGGGTCCTGGTCAACGCGAGCCACCCCGAGGACTTCAAGTACGCAGTCCCCCTGGTGAGGCAGGGGGCGGAGAAGGCGGGGCGGGATCCCAAGGATGTGGAGATCTCTGCCTACACCAGCTTCAGCGCCGACAAGAACCCCGAAAAGGCGGCGAACGAGGCGAAGATCGTCGTCGCCTTCATCGTCGCCGGCTCTCCGGATACGGTCCTCTCCCGCCACGGCATAGAGGCCGAGGAGGCGGCCTCGGTCTCCCGGGCCATCGCCAAGGGCGACTTCGGCACCGCCCTGGCCGCCGTCAGTGGCAGGATGATCGAGGCCTTCTCCGTATCGGGAACCCCCGCCGACTGCCGGGCGCGGGTCGACGAGCTCCTGGCTACCGGGGTGACCCAGATCGTCGTAGGATCGCCGATAGGGCCGAACAAGGAGAGGTCGATAAAGCTGATCGGAAAAGAGATCCTAGGACGCTGATCGGAAGAGATCCTATGAAGAGAGGCCTGTACATCGGACGGTTCCAGCCCTACCACCTGGGCCACCAGGCCGTCCTCCAGAAGATAGTCGAGGAGGTGGACGAGGTCGTCGTCGGCCTCGGGTCTGCCCAGGCGAGCCACACCGTCGAGAACCCCTTCACCGCCGGCGAGAGGATCAGCATGATCTGGCCTGCCCTCCGGGAGCTCGATGCGACCTGTTACGTCATACCCCTGGTGGATATGGAGAGGAACGCCGTCTGGGTCTCTCACGTCGAGGCGATGACCCCCAACTTCGACGTCGTCTACTCCAACAACCCCCTCGTCGTCCAGCTCTTCGTCGAGGCGGGGACGGAGGTGAGACGGCCGCCGATGTACAGGAGGGAGATCTACTCGGGGACTGCCATCAGGAGGATGATCCTCGCGGGAGACGAGGGGTGGAGACGGCTCGTCCCCCCCTCCGTCGCGTCGGTGATCGAGGAGATAGGCGGGATAGAGAGGCTGAGGAACGTCAGTCAGGGCGACCAGGAGTAGACCTCCCATCGCCCCAGCCTCCGGCTTTCTATTTTAAAGGCGAATATTGTCCTCTTCTCCCCGGTCAGGCCTCAGTCCTCGGCCACTCCAAGATCGAGGTTGCCATCGGCTCAGAGTCGTTCGCCTCGACTGGCCCTTCCAGAAGGTCCGGTTCAGTCAACACTCCAAGGCCGACCGAGGCCTCGGGGGCGGCTAGATCAGCCTCTGGGATCTCTCCGGCAGAGGTCCGGCCCGCCTCCAGGGCCCTTTCGTAGCATTCGATCGCCTCTTCGTTCCGGCCGAGGGCGCTGAGGGCGATACCCTTGTTGTTCCAGGCCTCCGTAAGCTCTGGGTTGAGCTCCAGGGCTCGATCGTAGGAGTCGATCGCCTCCTGGTAACGGCCGAGGGCGCTGAGGGCGACGCCCCGGTTGTACCAGGCCTGGGGGTAAGTGGGGTCGATCTCGAGGGCCCGATCGTAGGACTGGAGCGCCTCCTCCTGCCGTCCGAGGATACCCAGGGCGATCCCCCGGTTGTTCCACGCCTGGGTGTAATCCGGATCGAGGTCGATAGCTCCGTCGTAGCTCGTCGCCGCTTCCTCGAACCTCCCGAGAAGGCCCAGGGCTACCCCCCGGTTGTACCAGGCCGGTGGGTAGCTCGGATCGAGCTTCAGGACCTCATCGTAGCATTCGACGGCCTCCTCCTGCCGTCCGAGAAATCCGAGGGCGATCCCCCGGTTGTAGAGGGCCATGACGTGGGAGGGCTCGATCTTCAGGGTCTCCTCGTAACAGCCTAGGGCCTCCTGGTGGCGTCCCAGGGACCCGAGGGCGATCCCTTTGTTGTTCCAGGCAGTGGCGTAGACGGGGTCTACCTTCAGGGCTTCGTCATAACACTCGATAGAACGTTCGTACTGGCCCACTGCATAGAGGGACCTCCCCAGGTTGTTCCAGGCCTCCTTGATCCGGGGGTCGATGGCGAGGGCCATCTCGTAACAGTCGATGGAGCTGTTGTAATCTCCCCAGCTGTAGAAGACCCCGCCCTTGTTGCTCCAGACCAGGGCGTAGTCCGGATCGACCGCCAGGGCCCTATCGTAGGATTCGAGGGCCTCGTTCCCCCTCCCCAGCGCCTCCAAAACGACCCCCCGGTTGTTCCAGGCGGGGGCGTAGTTGGGGTCTATCTCCAGGGAGCGGTTGTAGCAGGCCAGGGCCTCCTCCCCCCTTCCCAGGGCGCTGAGGGCGATCCCTTTGTTGTTCCAGGCCAGGGCATACTCCGGATCCAGCTCGATGGCGTTATCGTAGGAAGAGATGGCTTCCTCGTATCTGCCCAGCTCCGAGAGAGCGACGCCCTTGTTGTACCAGGCCAGAGGATATAGCGGATTGTCCTCCGAATACCTCTCCCCCACGGCAGGCACAATGCAGACCGAAAAGAGCGCGAAGAGCGCGAAGAGGCGAAGCTTCATGCTTTGCCCTTTTATTGTGTGAGTTGATATGGATTACGGTCGCTAGTGGTCGTTTGGCCTTCCCCTGGGCCCTTCGCTTTCCAGGCGCCTATCGCCGATGGCTCCAGCCTATACCAGCATCTTGCCGTGGGAGTCGATCTCTCCGCCGCAGATCCTGGTGGAGGAGATCCGGACGTCGTCCTCGGCCATCTGGTAGTCGATCATCACGATCTTGAGGGGTCGAAGGCCGTTCTCCCTCCGGATCTCGTTGATGTTGCAGGCCATCGGCTCCGTCTCCGGCGATACTACGATGAAGTCGTAGTCTTCCTCGATCGCCGAGCCGTAATAGGTGTGGAGCATCTCGATCTCAAAATCCTCCTTCCCCAGGTTCTCCTTCAAGGCAACCCTCAGGTTCCGGACCCTCGTCTTGAAGTTTCGGACCGGCCTGGTCCGCTGACTTTTGGCCATCCCATCTGACGTCAGAGCGATCACCACCTCGCCGTCCTCCCCCGCTACCTCGAAGGCCCTCCTCAAAAGGGCGAGATGGCCGTCGTGAATGGGGTCGAAGGTGCCGCCTACTGCGACTTTGGGGGCCATATTGTCGGCAAAGAGGGACGGTCGGTATAAGTAACTGGCGCTTTGGTGACGGCCCCGGGCCCCTCCGACCAGCGAATTGCGAGTTGGGGTGAGAACCTCAAATCCTGGGGGGAAGGGGGCCATCTTTCGGGGGGAGGCGATCCTCCAGGACCTTGGCGACTATCATCCGAGAGCTGCAGAGGGGGCAGGGGTCGTGCTCCTCCAGCCTCACCACCTGGGCCTCGATCCCCCGGGTCGCCAGCTCCTCCTGGAGGAGGACGATGTCGAAGTGCTGGTCGTACCCCAGGGTGATGACGTCGGGCCTCAGCTCCTCGATCGGCCGGAACATATCCCTCTCGCTCCCCAGGACCGCCCTGTCCACCATCTTCAGGGCCGAGACCATCAGGAGCCTCTGCTCCTGGGGGATGATCGGCCTCGGCTTGTGCTGGACGTTGGCGTCCCGGGCCACGATCACCACCAGCTCGTCGCCGAGGGCCTTCGACTGCTCCAGGTACATCAGATGCCCCGGATGGAGTAGGTCGAAGGTCCCGGTGGCGAGAACTCTAATCAATCCAGTCTTCATCCTCCTCCTCGATCTCCACGTCCAGGACGGGGAGATCTCGCGGTGAGCCCGTCCTGTCGTAACAGATCCAGCTGTCCATGTCGAAGGGCATCCCCGCGATGATGTGGTAATCTCCGGTCTTGGAGAAGAAGATCAGGTCCGCCGCTGAGGGGCGGATGTCGGGGGATGGGTGGCTGTGGACCGATCCAGCGATCCTCATGTTGGGAAGCATGTAAAGCCGGACGAGGGCGCTCTTGCTCGACGCCTCCGTCCCCGGGAGCATGATCACCTCGGTGATGACGCCGTCCTCGGCCCTGAGGAGCCCCGCGAACTCCACGGGGAGGGTCGAGCGGGAGGCCTCAAGGATGAAGTAGAGCGTGTCCCTGGCGATCCCCTCCACCACCATCTTCCTCTTCATCTCCGACACCCCATCATCTCAAAAATATACCATTACAAATAACCTCCGCCGGTTCTGGGGACCTAGATCCGCTCCCCGGCGGGCCTGAGGTGGGCGCAATCCCCGGCGATGACCCTTTCAAGAAGGCCTTCGTCCCTCCTCACTGCCAGGGACCCATCGGCCTCCAGGCCCTCCGCCAGCCCCTCGAACTCGCCGACCCTGCTGGTGATCCTCACCCTCCGGCCCAGGGTCGCGGACCGGATCGACCACTCCTCCAAGAGTCGATCGGAGGAGGCTGTCATCTCCTCTGAGGAGGCCTCCAGCTCCTCCAGGACCCTCCGAACGAGCTCCGCCCGGAGAACCTCCCTGCCAAGCTCCGACGATATCGACGTAGCCTTCCACCCTTCGGAAAGGGCGGCGGGGTCGAGGTTGGCGTTGATCCCGATGCCTACGACGGCGTACTCCAGCCTGTCCATATCCGCCCCGATCTCCGTCAGAATCCCGGAGACCTTCCGCTCCCCCACCATCAGGTCGTTGGGCCACTTGACCTTCACATCGAGGCCATAGAGCCCCTCGATGGCCCGGGCGACGGCGACGCAGGCGGCGATGTTCACTATGAAGGCCTGGGCCGGAGGGATCATGGGTTTGAGGATGATGCTCATCCAGACCCCTCCCCGGGGGGATTCCCAATGCCTATCCATCCTCCCCCTGCCGGCGGTCTGGACCTCGGCGATGACGACGGTCCCGTCCTCGGCGGAGGGGACGATCCTCTTCGCCTCGACGTTGGTGGAGGTGATGGACTTGTGGTGGTGGAGCCTCCTCCCCACGAACCTCGTTTTGAGGCCACCCTGGATCAGTTCCTCGCTGAGGAGGTCCGGGAGGGCCGAAAGCCTGTAGCCCCTCTTTGAGGCCTCGATCTCGTACCCCTCGCCCCGGAGGGATGCGACCGCCTTCCAGATGGCGGCGCGGCTGATCCCCAGGGAGGCGGCCATCTCCTCGCCAGATGTCCAGGACCCGAGGCTCTTGATCAGCTCCCTCCTCACCTCTTCCCTCGTCAAGGAGGACCTACTCCTCGGAGGCGGGTTTTTCTCGCTGGGACATGTAGGCCCCCACGGCCGCAGAGATGGCCGCCACCTTCCTGGCGTCGGCTCCGAGGGCCGAGGCGAGGGAGAGACCCTTCTCGCGCTCCGCCTCCGTCACCCTCTTCACCTCCTCCATGATCGCCTCTTCTTTGAGGAAGTTGGTGTTTATGTCGCCCTGCCTGAACCTCTCGTTCCGGAGTACCGCCAGGTGGAAGTTTATGTTCGTCTTGACGCCGGTGACGATGTACTCGTAGAGGGCCCGCTCCATCCTCGCGATCGCCTCGTTTCGGTCCCTCCCCATGGCCACCACCTTCGATATCATCGAGTCGTAGTAGGGCGGGATCAAAAAGCCTGCATAAACGCCGCTGTCTACCCTTATGCCGGGGCCGCCGGGGCTCCGATACCTCTTGATCCTCCCCGGGGATGGGGCGAAGTCGTTGAGGGGGTCCTCGGCGTTTACCCTGCACTCGATCGCCCAGCCCCGGATCTCGATCTCGTCCTGGGAGTAGGCGAGGGGCTCGCCGGCGGCGATCCGGATCTGCTCCTTCGCGAGGTCGACGCTCGTCACCATCTCGGTGATGGGGTGCTCGACCTGGAGCCTGGTGTTCATCTCCAGGAAGTAGTAGTTGCCCTTAGAGTACATGAACTCGACAGTCCCGGCGGACCGGTAGTCTATCGCCTCTGCGGCCCGGACGGCGATCGACCCCATCTCATCCCGCAGCTCCGGGGTCATGATCGGCGATGGCGACTCCTCGATAAGCTTCTGGTGGCGCCTCTGGATCGAGCACTCCCGGTCGGAGACGTATATCGTCTCTCCCTTGGAGTCGGCCAGGATCTGAAACTCGATGTGCCTCGGATCGGTGAGGTACTTCTCGACGTAGACGGTCTCGTCGCTGAAGGCGGACCTGGCGATCGACTGGGCCGACTCCAAGGCAGGGCCGAGGTCCTTCTCCTCCCATACGATCTTCATCCCGATCCCGCCGCCGCCGGCTGCCGGCTTCAGCATCACCGGGTAGCCGATCGCCTCCACCAGGTCCGCCGCCTCAGCCGGATCGCTGATCCCCCCTTCGCTGCCCGGAACGATCGGAACGCCAGCCTCCTTCATGATGTCTCTCGCGGCGATCTTGCTCCCCATCCTGTCGATGGAGCTGCTCGTCGGGCCGATGAAGACGACCCCCTTCTCCTCACAGGCCCTGGCGAACTTTGGGTTCTCCGAGAGGAAGCCGTAGCCAGGATGGATCGCCTCCGCCCCGGTCTCCTCCGCCGCCTCGAGGATCCTGTCGATCCGGAGGTAGCTCTGGGAGGCCGGCGAGGGGCCGACGAAGACCGCCTCGTCGGCGTACTTGGCGAAGAGGGCGTTCCTGTCGGCCTCGGAGTAGACCGCGACGGTGGAGATGCCGAGCTCACGGCAAGCTCTCATGATCCTTATGGCGATCTCGCCACGGTTGGCGATCAGAATCTTCTGAAACATCGTCGGTGGTTTGGCGGACCGAGGCTAAAAACCTTTGGCGAAGCCGAGGAAGGAGAATTTAATAACCTTTCAGCCGAGAGGAGAGGGCATGAAGCCGAGGGAGATGTCCAGAGATGAGTGCGAGGAGCTCCTCGCCAAGTCCAGGTTCGGGAGGATCGGCCTCTCGACAGGGGATCGGCCTTACGTCCTCCCCATGTCTTACGTCTACGCCGGAGGCGCCATCTTGCTCCATTCGGGCCTTTCGGGAAAGAAGCTCGATATGGCGAGGGAGAACCCCCGTGCCTCCTTTGAGGTCGACTCCGTCGAGAGGGGAAGGTGGAGGAGCGTCATCGCCTCCGGGAGGGTCCGCCTCTCCTCCGACGCGGGGGCGAAGGAGAGGCTCTTTGATCTCTTCACCAGGGGGGAGATGGGGGGGCACGGCGGGAAGGCCTTCCGCCGGGTGGATATGGAGGAGATGCCGATGGTGATCTGGGAGATCGAGATCGAGGAGCTGACCGGCCGCGAGGGAGTCTGGTGAGGGGAAGGCCAGCCCGGGGCTGAAGAGAGGAGACGAAGGACCGAAGGAAGGATCGAGGGAGAAGGACGGGCAACTTTCGCATGACCGCCATCAAGTGGACGGAGAAGTACAGGCCGAGGAGGCTGAAGGAGGTCCTCGGGAACGGGAAGGCCGTCTCGGAGCTGGAGGCGTGGGCCCGGGCCTGGGAGAGGGGCGTCCCCGATAAGAGGGCCGTCGTCCTCTACGGCCCTGCCGGGGTGGGGAAGACCTCCGCCGCCCTCGCCCTCGCCGAGGAGATGGGCTGGGACCAGATCGAGATGAACGCCAGCGACAGCAGGACCGCCGCCGCCATCTCGAAGGTGGCCGGCGCCGCCGCGAGGATGATGACCTTCTCCGGAAAAAAACGGCTGGTCATCCTCGACGAGGCCGACAACCTCTACGGCTCTGCTGACAGAGGCGGCTCGGCGGCGATGCTGCGGCTCGTCCGAGAGGCCGACCAGCCGGTGGTCCTGATCGCCAACGACTACTACGGCCTCTCCAAGCCCCTCCGGGAGGGGACCCTGGGGATCCAGTTCCGGAGGATCACGAAGAGCACCGTCCTCTCGGCGCTCCGGGAGATGTGCCGGGCGGAGGGGGCGGCCTGCACCCCGGAGCTGATCGCGGAGATCGCCGATATGGCGAACGGCGACCTCCGGAGCGCCATAAACGACCTCCAGGCAGCCCTGGAGGGGTCCCGAGAGGTCGGCGAGGTGGCGACGGCGGTCCGGGACGCCAAGGCCTCGATCTTCGACGGGGTCGCCAAGATCCTGAGGGGCTCGAGCCTCGGGGAGGCCGTCCAGATCGCGTGGTCCCTCGACGAGAGCCCCGAGGATCTGGTCCACTGGATCGACGAGAACCTCCCCCTCGTCTACGGGACCGCCGACCTGGCAGCAGGCTACGAGAGGCTCTCCCGGGCCGACGTCTTCCTCGGCCGGGTCCGGCGGCGCCAGAACTACGGCCTCTGGCGGTACGCCTCCTTCATGATGACCGGCGGCGTCCAGGCCGCCCGGACGGAGAAGAAGGGGGGGTACATACCCTTCCGGCCTCCCGGCTACTGGCGGAGGATGGGCCAGACGAAGGGGGCGAGGCAGGTCCGGGAGTCGGCGGCGGGAAAGATCGGCCGACACTGCCACATCAGCTCCCGGATGGCGAAGGGCGAGATGATGGGGCTCTTCGCCCTCCTCCTGAAAGACCCCGAGACGGGGCCGAAGGTGGCTGCCCTCCTCGACTTCACCGTCGAGGAGATCGCCCTCCTCCTGGGGACGAAGCCGACGACCAAGAAGGTCTCGAAGATCCGCGAGGCCGCCGAGAGGATCCTCGAAGAGGAGAGGGTCTCGGAGATCGAGGTCGCCTGGGGCGGCGCCAAAAAGCCGGAGAAGGCCGAAAAGAGGGAGCGTCGAAGGCCGGACAGGGTCAAAAAGGACGCTCTCGACGAAGACGATCCTGAGGCGGCCTCGAAGGCCGCGGATCTGGATGAGAGGCCGGTCGAGGAGGCCGAACCTGAAGAGGAGCCCTCAGCGGACCACGGCGAGGGCTCAGAGCTTGAGGAGCCGGAGAAGGACGACCGCCAGAGGTCCCTCTTCGACTTCTGAGCGGGTGAACCTTTTCATTCTTCTGGGCATTTGAATGAATAATTTCGCAGGGAGTTTGAACATGTCCGAAAAGAACGGAGGGATCAGCGTCGAAAAGAGGAGAGGGTGGATCCCCTATTCAGGGTGGCGGTTTTCTCCTCCCGTTGAACCTCTATCGTCGGGATCAATCTCGCCCTATCCTACATCTCGGGAAGCCTCGTCCTCCGGGCAGACGCCGTCCACTCCCTGGTGTCCATATGCGGTTGCTTCTCCCCTCTCCTTGCGAAACGCTGAAAAATGGGGGCTAGGGCAGAAGGTTCGCTGGTAGATTCGACCCTCAATTCCGCTTCAGGCGTCTCCTGAGGCGGGTATTGGTCTTGCCCCAGGAGACGATACGCCTCTTTTGTTCAAGCCTAAACGATCGCAAACTCCGCGGTCAAGAAGCCTTCGAAGGCCTCTGGCGCATAGAACTTCATCCGGTACCCGCCCCGGGAGGCGACGTTATCGGGATCGCCCCTCTGCCGCTGGTCCCACTGGATCGCCTTCGCCGCGCCGCCGAACTCGATGACCGGCGTCTTGAATCGCCAGCTATCGGGGCTTGTCCTGTAGTAGGACCTCCACTCGCCGTCCACATCCTTCTCGATCTCGTAGTAAGCCCCGACGAGGCTTGAGCTTCCAGGGGTCACTTTTCTCAGGACGAACTCGACGGTCTCGCCCGGCGCGTACTCTCCTTTCCTGGCCGCTAGGGTCAGGCCGGCGTATGCCGCCTCGGCCTCCGAGGTGTCGGTGATGGGGACGGGGCCCGCGGGGTCGGAGTCTATGCCGAACCAGACCACGGCGTAGTCTCCGTCGATGGCCACCCCCATCGCCTGCCAGACCGTTTCTGCGAAGATGCCTCGCTGGAGGATGGTGTCGCTGTGGGCAGCGCTATTCTTCCACTCGCTCATGGCGGACGAAGGCGTAGCCCCTTGGCCGCTCCAGTATGCGATCTCGTAGCCGTTGCCGGTGTAGCTCTCGGTGATCTCCCGGGGCTTGTTCCACATTGCAGATGCCTGACCGCTCCCGGTGTAGCATACCGCCGTCCAGTCGCCGAAGCTCGACCAGCTGTGGCGGTTGCATTCGCCCGTTCCATAGGTAGCGGTATCGGGATGGTGGGCGTTCAGGTCTGCGACGTGGGCTCGGGCGACTTTGGTCAGCGAGTTTGTGACCAGGACGGCCGCAAGGCCGCTCTCCTCCCGGTACTCGTTGACCAGGCGGGCCAGCTGCCACTCCTCCTCGGTCAAGGGGCTCTGGAGGTCTGATGCTTGGACGGTCGAGGATGCGAGTAAAAAAAACAACAAGGCCAGCAATATAAATCTGAAAGATTTACCTTGGGTCAATTATATCTCTCCTTCGTATAGGACTTGGAATATAATTGTGGAATTTCATCGCTATAAAGCTGGTGATACAATCTGAAAAAGAACGACCAGATTTGGGGTCAAATCTCGCCATAGAACTTCTTCGAGCCGATCTGTTTTAGAGGAAGCTCGAGCATGTCCGGGATGAGCGAAGACGGCACGGATCAGTCTTTCGACAAAGGGTCGGGCGGGACGGGGACGGACGCGGTATCGGGGCTCGCCCTTCTATCGCTCCTGGTGAACCTCGACTCTGGCGTTGACGTCTTGGCCGCCGTCAGCGCTTCCTCAGCCGTCCGCTACAGCGGCTGGATCATCATGGCGGTGGCGGGACTCGTCCCCGTCCCCCTCCTCTTCACCACCAACGATAATGAAGGTCGGCTATAGGTACGGCTCCCTGAGCCTTGCCGTCGACGGTCGGCAGCTCCGGCCCGACGTCCTCACCTAGTCGGTCGTCTTCGCCGCCCTGGCGGGGCACGACCGCCAGAAGTCCCTCTCCGGCTTCTGACGTCATAATTTTTTTTATCTCTTAGAATGTCTTCAGCTCCCCCTTCATCAGCTTCTCTTGGATCACCAGGATGTCGTCGAGCCACTGGTTTGCGATCTCTTCGGCCTCGGCCTGGACGGCGGCGAAGTTCGCCCCCTCCTTCACCGTCGTCTGGATGCTGAGCATGTGGGGCTCGTCGATGGGCTTACCTATCTGGGAGAGGATCCGGACGTAGACCTCGCCGACGTCGTCCACCTCGGATACAATTTTATTGGCGATCTGGGTCGAGAGGAGGTTGTAGATCTTCCCGACGTGCCTGATCGGGTTTTTGCCGCTCGTCGCCTCCATGCTCATCGGCCGGTTGAGGGTGATGAGGCCGTTGGCCCGGTTGCCCCTGCCGACGGAGCCGTCGTCCCCCATCTCCGCGGAGGTCCCCGAGACGGTGAGGTATACGGATCCGGACTCGGGGTCGTCGGCGACGTTCAGCTGGACCTTGATCTTCCTTTGTGCGCAGGAGCAGACGTTCTCCTCGATCTCCCGGACGATCACCTCCTTCGTCTCCATGTAGTCGGCGAGGTCGTCGAGGTGCCTTCCGACCATGGCGCAGGCGACGGTCAGGTTTATGGTTTCCCCGGACCTCATCGCCATCACCTTGACGTCCTCGCCGATGGCGGGGATCCTCTTCTTCAGGTCCATGAGGAACCGCTCGGTGTTGTAGACGACGGTCTCCGTCTCGGAGAAGGGGGCGTAGCCGACGCCGAAGGAGGTGTCGTTGGCGCCGGGGACCTTCCTCTTGAAGACGTCCTGGAGGTCGGAGGAGCCGGTCCCGATCCTGCAGTCGAGGATGACGTGGTCGCTGACGTCGATGTTGCAGAGGACGCTTGTTATGTACTCCTTCGCCGTCCTCCTCGCGATGACGTCGATGGGGATCTCCTGCTCTTCGAAGAACCGCGTAGCCCTACCGGAGAGGAGGACGTATATCGGCTGGATGATCTCGCCGCCCTGGAAGGCGGGGCAGGACCTGCCGGCGACGACCTGGGTCTCGTCGGTGTTGTGGTGGAGGACCGCGCCGACTCGTTTCTTGTACTCGTGGCAGAGGGCGCGGCTGATCGACTCCGCCAGGCCGTCGGCGATGCTGTCGGGGTGGCCGATCCCCTTCCTCTCCACAAGCTCGATCATCTGCTCTTCGACTGGCTGCTGGCTCAGCTTCTCGACCTTGATATTTCTCGTCATGCCCCGTTCCTCGATTCGTCTCTGGGGGGCTGAAAGGACCAATGGCATATTAAAACTTCGGATCTATCCGCCCCGCACCGTCGAAGAAGAGCAAAAGGGGTAAATCCTCGCCCGGGATGAAAAAAGCTCATGCGACTCGTCTACATGGCCGGGAAGGGGGGCGTCGGAAAGAGCGTCTGCTCGGCGGCGACGGGGCTCTGGGCCTCCCGGAACGGAAAGAAGACCCTCGCCTTCTCCATGGACCCCGCTCACTCCCTATCCGACATCCTGGAGGTGGAGATAGGAGACCGGCCGACGCCGATAGCAGAGAACCTCTACGCCGTAGAGCCTGACCTTTCGGCCGAGGCGGAGAAGTTCTACGCCGCCTACAGGAGCCTCTTTCGAGCATTATTTGAGATGTTCCAGTTTGAGGTCCGCCCCCAGGACTTCGGGGTCGTCCCCGGCGTCGGGGAGCTGATCTTCATGGACAGGCTCTACGACGTCTATATGGGGGGGGAGTACGACTTCGTCGTCATCGACTCCGCCCCCACCGCCCTCGTTCTGCCGCTCCTGAAGCTGCCGGAGGTGACGACCGGCGTCGTCACCAGGCTCCTGGGGATGAAGTCGCGGTGGACCGGGATCTTCAACATGCTGGAGCCGGGCTTCGGCGACTCCATCGTGACGGAGGTCCGCCGGCTGCGCACCAAAGCCGAGACGATGAGAAACGCCCTCATCGACCCCGATATTACGACCATATCCGTCGTCACCATCCCGGAGAAGGCGGCGGTGATGGAGAGCGAGCGTTTGATCAAAACCGTCGAGGCCCACGGCGTCTCCGTCGACTCCATAATCGTAAACCACGTCATGGCCCCCTGCGGCTGCGATTACTGCAGCCGGCGGGTCGCCTCGCAGAAAGGCTACATCGAGGCGATAAGGGCTAAGTTTGCGGATAAGCAGATCGCTCTCCTCCCCTCCTACGGCGAGGAGGTGAAGGGGTCGGGGCTCGCGCAGGTGGTGCAGGATCTGTATGAGAAGGAGCAGCTGAGGCTGTAGAAGGTAATTTTCTATCTCCTGTAGCTTGGCCCAAAATGCCTCATGATTGCCGGCATTGGATGATCATGGGACGTATCGCTACCATCCGACTCCGGAACGAGATTTATGACAAATACGTGCATAACTGGATCAGCTTATCGCCATCCCGGAGTTGACCATACGAAACAGCTAGGAGCCTTAAAAATGAAACAGACAAAGGCATCGCTTCATTGAGCATTCTTTAATAAAGCACAATCATCAACGCCGCTAATACCATAAGCCTAACCAGAACGCTGATGGCCGTAGACGTGAGAACCAAAGAAAGGCCCAGCCTCATTCCGAATACGGAGGTATAATTGGGGATAAGAGACCTTACAGCATAAGCAGGAAGCATGAACAGGCTTCCCAGCATCAAGACTATCAATGCCTTCGTCTCTGATATGGTGCCATTTTGAATCATCGGCCCCAGAAGGGTTATTCCTGCTTTGGGGCTGGCAACGTAGATGGTCAGAGGCACAACGGTTTCTGAAGGAACCTGAAAAATTTGGGCTATGGGGAGGGCGTTCATCGATTGTAGAATTCCATTGCTGCTCAAGTACAGAACCAAGAACGTCATGAAGAAATAGAGGGTTGAAATCCTGAAAAATATCCTTGTCTGACCTTGGAGTGATTTTTTTGCGGCCTCTATTACGCCCTTCTTGGCTTGCGTCTCGTCTACCTCCAAAGGCAACGATGACTCCCGAGAAAGATATGCTCGACCCAGGATCACAACCAATAACAGCTTTATCAACCCCGTTGCGATGGCCACTGCAGCGTACACGCCACCAACGAATATTCCCAGAACGGGTATCACAAAGGCCAGTTGATATGTGAAAAACTCCCGAAAATAGACAGGAACGCTGTTCATCAACGCGCTGAGAAACGTCTGGCGTTCGCTCAAACTCCCCTCCTCTCTCAGCCTGGCTATCATAGTGTTTGCGGCAAGAGCGGATCCGAGGCTGATCACGAGGCTAGAGGCGGATACAGATGGCAAGTGTGATATGGAGACGAGTGGCTTGGCCAGAAACGACATGCGCTGGAATACGCCCATCTCCATCATGAGTCCGGTGAGGAAAAGCATCAAAAATACGGTCGTCATGGTGAAGACGGTCGTGTTCAGCGTTTCCAAGAGAAGGTTATGCATTCTCAGTTCCTCATTGATCCCTTCAGGCAGTGTGCCGAATCTGATGAAACTTCCGACACCCCATATCCTCATCTACAGCTATCTACTCATTTTAGTCACATATTATATGAACTAATCGCAAGTTATTAAGATGGGAACGCCGCAACCCTCAGACCGAAGATGGAGCTTGAGGACTTGGTCATGGCTGATCGATCCTGGTGGAAGTATGACGATATAATCTCTGAAGATCGATGTTATGATTGAGAGCGATGTAACCGAGCTCGTAATAGGGAGCTGAAATTTGCATGTCTTCGATGATCGAGACTGAACATCTCGCCAAGGAATACGGGAATAAGCGGGCTGTTGACGACCTGGACCTCTTCGTCGGAAGAGGAGAATCCTTTGGGTTTCTTGGCCCTAACGGCGCAGGGAAGACCACTACCATCAGGATGCTCGCAACCCTGACCAAGCCCTCTTCCGGACGGGCCTGGATCAACGGTTTCGACGTGGTGGAAGAGTCCTCAAAGGTGAAGCAGGAGTTCGGGATAGTTCAGCAGCACATGAGCCTCAACAAGGAGCTTACCGTGAGGGAGAACCTGGAGCTTCATGCCCGGCTTCATCATCTTGAAAAAAAGGAGCGGAGGGAGCGGATCGACGAGATGCTCGATTATGTCGGCCTGACGGAGTTCAGCGATTACCTGATCGAACGGATATCGGGGGGGATGACCAGGCGGGCCATGATCGCCCGGGCCCTTCTTCACACGCCTAAGCTGCTCTTTCTGGACGAGCCCACCATCGGGTTGGATGCTCAGGCCCGGCGGAAGATCTGGGACCTGATCAGGGGGATGAAATCGGAGGGAGCGACCATCTTCCTGACAACCCATTACATCGAGGAGGCCGAGGTTCTATGCGACAGGGTTGGGATAATTCATCGGGGACGGATGATATCTCTTGGAAGTCCGCTTGAACTGCGCCAGAATCTCGGACTCGTCACCGTAGAGTCTAGAAAGAGCGAGAACAACACCGAGTACCGATATTTCCCGGACAGGGCCGCTGCGGCAGAATACGTAAAGACGCTTCCATCGGGTGGCAACATTATCATGAGAGAGTCGAACCTGGAAGACGTTTTCGTCGAGCTTACGGGCCGGAAGGTGACGGGATGAGTTTCGCCGACGCCTACTCCGTCCTCTGGGCCGATCTCTTGGTCCTCAAGCGCCGAATATTCAGATACTTAATCACCACCCTGGTCAGCCCCCTCCTCTATCTGGTCGCTTTTGGTTGGGGTCTTGGCAGAGGCATCTCCGTAGAAGGCACCAGCTACTTCGCCTTCGTAGTTCCCGGCATAATCGCCCTCACAGCCATGAACAGCAGCTTCAACGGAGCAGGTACGAGGCTCAACGTCGATAGGCTCTACTTCAAGAGCTTCGATGAATGTCTCATGGCCCCCATCAGCTCCTCGTCCCTCCTCCTGGGGAAGGCGATGGTGGGCGCTGTTCGGGGGCTTGTAAGCTCCGTAGCCTTCGTAGGGCTGGCGCTGCTGGTATCGCCGACCTTCTACGTGACGCCATTATTTCTGGCCAGCCTCTTGGTCACCTGCCTTTTATTCTCCTTCCTCGGAGTGCTGGCGGCCCTTCTATCCAAGTCTCATGAGGATATGGGCACCTTCAGCAGCCTCATTCTGTTGCCGATGACCTTTCTTGGTGGGACTTTCTTCTCCCTGAGCCAGGTCCCCGAAGCTCTGAAGTTTGGCCTTTACGCCTTTCCTCTCACCCATTCGAGCCTCTGCCTCAGGGCTGCCGTCCTCGGCCAGCCCTTCCCCTGGGCATCCTTTATGATCATGGTGGGGTTCTGGGCTGCCTTCTCCGCCGGATGCCATATGGTCTTGAAGAGGGCCAGCATATAGAAGGGGCTGAGATTCGATGGAAGATGCATTATGGTAAATCAAAGAGGTCGTTGAGATATGATCGAGAATGAGTATGCAGATCTGGGATCCGTCACCCGCGAAGCCCAGGAGATCTACAACAGAAGCAGAAGTTACATAGCTAGAGTTGTGGGGAACGAAACCCCGGAAGACCGGATCAGACAGCGGTGTGTTATAGCTACAGGTGACGTTAATGTGGCGGATATGATGCGATTCAAGAACGATCCGTTGAATGCAGGGCTGAAAGCCCTGGAAAAGGGTGCTGGGATCTATGCGGACATAAAGATGGTGGAGGCTGGCGTGGTTAAGAAGGGGCATCAAAGCAAAGTGACGATATTTCTTGGCAAAGGCGACGATATCGCAGAAGAGAAGGGGGTCACCAGGGCCTCCGCCGGCGTAATGAAGCTGAAGGACGAGCTCGACGGGAGCATCGTTCTGATAGGAAACGCCCCCTCGGCGCTCCTCGCCCTCTGCGGTCTGATGGAAGAGGGAGCATTGAAGCCCGACCTGGTGATAGGAGTTCCCGTGGGCTTCGTGAACGCCGCCGAGAGCAAAGAGCGGTTGAGACGGACGGACGTGCCATCCATCTCGATCGTCGGCACCCGGGGTGGGACGCCCATAGCCGTGGCGTCCATAAACGAGATTATAAATATGTACCAGGAAAATAAGTAAGTGATTATTTAAAGATCGAACGAAGAGATGGATTTTCTCTCATATCTTAGATTCTATTTTTATTCATACATCGTCGCTCAGATCGTAGTTCGACCGGTGGAAACTGATCGGGCCCTCCGGGGATAGGCTGGTGATCAACGCCCCGGAACAATGGGGATGGGGCCGGTTGACGGTGAACGTCGCCCCTGGCCCCTGATTATACCGTCCCACCCTCCGTTGCTTCAATCACCAACTTGAAGGTGGCGGATAAGCGTAGAGGCCAGCAAATTCCACTCCGAGGAACTTCTGAAGCCACTCCCTGTAGATCTCATCCGGATCTATATCTTCGAACAATTCTGGATGTATGCACTTGGCAAAGTACGAGTAGTACACGCTTGGGTGAATTGAGTGGCTGTAGGTGCTTATGATGTAGACCCTATCGTTCGAAATTGCGTCTATATTCTCCCAGCCGGGTCGGTTCACCATTTCTCCCTTCAGTTCTTCCAGCGGACCCGCATCCTTAACGCCGCATCCGAAGAGATCCAGGCTATTGCTACACTTAATGATGACTTGAGGATTCCTGACGATCACCGTCTCAGAGTCGATTTCGGGATATTTCGTAGTAGCATCCTGGAATATGTTTACTCCTCCTCCGATGGTGATGGCGTCGTTGTTAGCATTATCCGGACCGACTGCTTGATAGTCAGCATACCACTCAGCATATACTTTTGGCCTCTTTTCAAGCTCTCCAGTTCTCTCCTTTATGAGGTCCAGGTGTTGCTGCTCAAACTCGATCAGCTCTTCGGCCCTTTCTTGATCTCCTAAAATCCATCCCAGATTTCTTATCTCCTGTGAATATTTCTCGGGCTGGTAAAAGTCCATCTGAACCAGAGGTATGCCCGAGGCCTGCAGTTGATCGTCGTACTCTGGGAAGTATCGAAAGGCATACGCTAATACGATATCTGGATCTTGTTCTAAGATCTTCTCGAGATCCCAGGTGAATGTGCTGGTTCCAACCGCGGGCTTATCCTTCAGAAAGGGTTCTAGTTCCCTCCGCTCCTTTGCAGATTGAAGAACACCCACTATTCTGTCCTCTTCACCAAAGGCGCATAGTGTTTCTGGTCCGTAGGTACCGCCGATGGCAGCTATTCTCTCTATCGGCATGGGGATGGTCACCGGCTCTTCGGTCAACTCCTCCGGGTATCCGATGTATTGGAGCAGAGTTAGCTCGTCAGCTTCCCCTCGGATGATCAGCTCTGTCTGAGATATGTCATCCTCATCGATCTTGCCATCGTAATTGGCGTCAGCGAGTTCGGTAGGTTCATTTTCGCCCGTGATTATACCCTTTAAATATTCTATGTCCTCCTCATCGATGGTGCCATCCATGTTGGCGTTTCCAAATATGCCCAGCGTATAGCTGGCGGCTGAAGCTGGCATCGATATCAGCGAGATACATAATGCTGATATAAGGAAGGTGAGGATCTTGGGAACAGCTCGTCTCATCTTACCACCTGCTCGATTCCCGACTGACTCACCAGCAGAAGCCCTGAAAGCAATGCTTGGAGATGGGGGCCGACGGAGTATTACAAAAATGTCTATTAAATTGCTTATATTTATAACTTTGTCTATTTTCATCTTATAAACCGCGATTTTAATGTACTAATTTATCGACTAAATCCGGGTGCTAATTCTACTTGCGTAAATATATTGCTATATAGCTATGGAGGTCGCGCCCAAAAAAATGATTGTTGGCTCATCCCGGAAGCCGACCTTCCAAGAAAGCCTTTCAAACATGCTCAGGCGTTCTTCTCGAATAAGCCCTGCTCCTCCCCATCGACTATGCTGAATAGCGCCTCAGAGCTGAGGCCGGCTATGGGATAGTACCTTCCGCCAGCGGCATCCGCCACATCTCTGCAGTACCCGAGCCTCATATCCATGAAGGACGACTCGACGACCTCGGTATCGATGACGATAGTGTGGATGCCGGCCTCCTTCGTCCTCTCAGATATCTCTCTGATCTCATCCCGTATCTTTCCCCCAAGAGATACGTTGGCCCTGCCGTCGGATATCAGGACCATCATGGGCTTAGCCTCCCTGTCCTTCGTCATCTCGCTTTTGAGGAGCTGCAGCCCTTTGGATAGTCCCGCAGATAAGGGGGTTCTGCCGCCCGTCGGGAGTTCGCTGAGCCTGCTTAAAGCCTGGTCGACGCTGGAGCATGGCGGCAGCAACAGCTCTGCGTCGTTGCCCTTGAAGGCGATCATCCCGATCTTATCCCGTTTCTGATAGGAGTCCATCAGCATCGACAGGACGGCGCCCTTGGCGCTCTCCATCCTCCTCACAGCCCCCATGGATCCGCTGGCGTCGACCACGAACATGACCACTGCCGACGTCTTCCTCACTCTCTCCTTCTCCCGAATGTCCTGCCCCTGGACCTTGATGGCGTTATCTCCGTCTCGAAACCGCTGGTAGGGAGCCGCTGCCCTGATGGTGGCATCGATGGCGACGTCCTTGCCCTCCTGGGGCATCCTGGAGCGGATGTACCTCCCCGACCCGGACTTGGCCAAGGTGTTCATCCTCCTGCCACCGGTCTTCCGGCGCGGCGTCCTGTCCCTTCTTCGGAGAAGATCGATCTGGCGGACGTCGATCGGATCGCCTATCTCGAAGATCTTCTCCTGACCATGACTATCTGCCTCGGATCCGTCGGATTCCACCTTCTCTTGCCTCTCCTGGGGCTTCTCCTCTCTCTTATCCTGATCTTTTGACTGCTTCTTCTGATGTTCCTGGTTCTTCTCCATCGACTTCTCCAGCCGCTCTTTGTTGAGGGTAGGCGGCTCAAAGGGCCTGCTCCTCATCCTGTGGGCGAGGGCCAGCTCCATCGCCCGTCGAACGTCCTCCTGGTTGGCCTCGGTCCTCCCCTCGAAGGAGGCTATCGTCTTGGCTGTCCTGGATATCACGATCTCGGCCCGATGGGTCTTCACTCCCAGGTCGACGCATGTAGATGCTATCGTCCGAAGGAGGTCGTCGTCCAGGGTCACCCTCTTCAGCATCTTCTTAGCCTCGACGATCCGCCTCCTCAACTCCGCCTGGGCAGGCTCGAACTCCCGGGCGAAGCCCTCGGGGTCAGCCTCGAAATTGTCGGCCCTCTTGGCGATCTCCATCCTCAGGTCCACGTCGTCGATCCCCTCGACGTTCACCTGGAGGCCGAACCTGTCCAGCAGCTGGGGCCTGATCTCCCCCTCCTCGGGGTTCATCGTCCCCACCAGGATGAATCTGGACGGATGGGCGACGGATATCCCCTCCCGCTCGACTATGTTCACCCCCATGGCTGCCGAGTCGAGGAGGACGTCGGCTACGTGGTCGTCGAGGAGGTTCACCTCGTCGATGTAGAGGATCCCCCGATTGGCGGCGGCCAAGATCCCCGGCTCCAGGGCTTTGATCCCCTCCTTGATCGCCCTCTCGACGTCGAGGGACCCCACGACCCTGTCCTCCGTCGCCCCCAGGGGCAGGTCGACCACCGGGGTCCTGCGGGCTGTCGCCTCCAGCGAGCCCGTCTGGCCGCGCTCGTAGCAGAGGTCGCACATCTCCTCCGGGTTATGAGGATTGCAGTTGAAGGGGCAGCCTTCCACTACGGGGATCTCGTCCAGGAGGTCGGCTAGGGAGCGGACGGCGGTCGATTTGGCGGTCCCTTTATCGCCCCTTATCAGCACGCCTCCAATCCGGGGGTTGACGGCGTTGAGGATGAGGGCGAACTTCATATCTTCTTGGCTCACGATGGAGGTGAATGGGATGGTTCTTCGCTTGAGGTGGTGCATCTCGTAACTCCTTAACTATCGATCTCGAATCACATTTAATCATACTTAGTTATATAAGCTTTTACATCGTTTTAATAATTGATTATAATTCTACAAATGTTGTTACATTATTGTATTCTTTTGCGAAATGCTGAGAAACTCTCAAACATGATCCGAATGGATCCGATAGCATTTCAGTCGCCATGCCTCTCGAAGATGAATCAGAGAATAACATCCGGCCATGGCGGACCAAAAGTCAAAGATCGAACCTCGCAGCAATTGGTCGTGCATTTATTCTAAAATAAAAATTATTGATAATTAAAATCTAATGTTATTTTACGGCGATAAGATTATATCTAATAAAATCATCTTGGAATTTCGTATTCACGATGACTTAAATAGGTTTGCATGGTGAGGAGATGAAGCGAATTGGCTGTCTGTTAGCGTTATCGATCCTGCTCTCAATTCTTTCGCTGGGTTTGCCTGCTGTAGCGTCATCCTATGATGACGACAGCTATCCTCGAACGATCGTGGACTCCCTGGGACGAGAGATTACGATAGAAGAGCCCATCGAACGCATCATCTCCCTGGGCAACTATCGCACCGAGGCGGTGAAAGTTCTCGGGGCGACGGATAAGCTCGTGGGGATAGATCAGCCCAGCTATGAAGCTACCAACTACTATTCAGATTTATCAAACCTCCCTGTTGTGGGTACCTATTCAGAACCCGATTATGAGATGATAGCGGAGCTCGATCCAGACATCGTGATCACGTCTGCACATTCTGGTCGTGTCTCGCAGATGGAAGAAATGCTCAGCCATTTTGATATTATCATCATCGGATTGGATTTCTATAGAGATGAACTAATAAAATCTGAAGTTGAGACTTTGGGCTATATCTTGAATGAAGAAGAGAGGGCGAAAGAGTACATAGAATGGCGAGCAGGATACGAGGACATCATCGCGGATTTTGTAGAGAGCCTCGACGAGAACAGTATGCCAACAGTTTACATAGAACGAGGTGACGAGGCAGGAAGCACTTGCGGCAATGGATCTTGGGGCCAATTTCTTGTCGATCATGCCGGAGGAAGAAACGTTGCCAGGGAACTGCCAGAGTACGTGACTGTAGATATGGAATGGATCGTCATGGAAAATCCACAGATTATAGTCAAAACGATTAGCCTCCCCGACCGAGGCCGTTGGGGTTGGAACGACACCGAAGAGCCTGATCTGATCGTAGGGGAGCTTAAAAACCGCCCTGGATGGGAGAAGGTGGCGGCTGTAGAGGATGGGAGGGTTTATTTGTACTGCTCAGAGATCGCCTGGGGCCTGGACAGCATCGTTCTGCAGGCCTACTCAGCCAAGTGGTTCCATCCAGATATCAACATAAATCCCGAAGAGATCTATAGGGAGTACCTCGATCGCTTCATGGGTGTGGAGTACCCTGACGACCTGATCTTTGTCTATCCTCCGCTGGAGGCATAGAGCTGTGAACGGCCTTGGGATGGCAGTACCTCCGGCATCGAACCGCTCGGCAGATCTTCAAGGCTTTAAGCTTTGTCGCTGCAAGATGGGTCGAAAGACGCTTTTGATTATAGTGAGTGTAAATTTATGAGCGAAGCTGAGACGATCTCGAAAGAAGGCGCCATAGAAGCCTCCGAACTGAAGGAAGATTACGCCTCGTTCGTGGGGAGAAAGGTCCTCTTCATCCTCCTTTCCCTGGCCGGGATAGTGGCCTTGGCAGGGGTCGCTGCGACCCTGGGCTCCGCGAACATCACCCCCGCCGAGGTCTACACGGCGATCCTGGCCCGTTTCTTTCCAGGCACCTTCGAGACCACCGACTTCATAAACACGATCGTCTGGCAGCTCCGGCTCCATCGGGTCCTGATGGGGATCTTCGCCGGGATGGGGCTCGCCGTCGCCGGGGCGGCGATGCAGGGGATCCTCAAAAACCCTCTGGCGAGCCCCTTCACTTTGGGGATAGCTTCAGCCGCGAGCTTCGGGGCGTCCCTCGCCATCATCCTCGGGGCGGGCTTCGTCAGCGGCCAGTGGCTGATCGTCGGAAACGCCTTCATATTCACAATGCTGGCATCCCTCACCGTCTACGGCCTCGCCAAGTACAAGGGTATAACTCCAGAGACTATGATCCTGGCGGGGATCGCCATCATGTACCTTTTCAGTGCCATGACGTCCTTTCTCCAGTACATTGGCCAGGCTGAGCAGGTCCAGGAGGTCGTCTTCTGGGCGATGGGAAGCCTCGGCCGCTCCTCCTGGGAGAAGGTCGGGATCATAGCTCTCGTGACCGTCGTCTGCACCCTCGCCCTCATGTACTTCTCCTGGGACATCAACGCCCTGGGGGCGGGTGACGAGACGGCGAAGAGCCTCGGCGTCAACGTCGAGTTTGTTAGGGTCCTCTGCATGATGCTGGCATCCCTCATCACCGCGAGCGTGATATGCTTCACGGGGACGATCGGGTTCATAGGCCTTGTGGCGCCCCACATAACGCGGATGGTGGTGGGAGGCGACCACCGGTTCCTGCTGCCGGCCTCGGGTCTCGTCGGGGCCTTGATACTCCTGGGGGCCGACACCCTCGCCCGGACGATCCTGGCTCCAGTGATCCTGCCGGTGGGGATCATGACGTCATTTCTCGGAGTACCGTTCTTCATCTATCTGTTCTTGAAAAGGAGGAAGGAGTATTGGTAAAGATAACGATCAAGGATCTCTCCTTCAGCTACGGAAGCCGCAGGATCCTTGAAGGGTTGAACCTGGTCGTCGGTGACTCGGAGGTTTTGAGCCTCGTCGGCCCCAACGGTTCGGGCAAGACCACCATGATCAAATGCATCGACCGTATCCTCAAGCCCAGGGGGTCGATCCTCCTCGACGGCGGCCGGGACCTTCAGAGCCTCAGCCGGCAGGAGGTGGCGAGGTACATCGGGTACGTCCCTCAGTCTACGACGAGCGTCCTCACCACCACCGTCTTCGATACCATCCTGATGGGGAGAAAGCCCCACATGGGCTGGAGGGTTGCCGACGAGGACATCGACAAGGTCGTCGATATCATGAAGCTCCTCCACGTCGAGGAGTTCGCCCTCAAGGACTTTTCCGAACTTTCCGGGGGCCAGAAACAGCGTGTCCTCATCGCCCGGGCCCTGGCCCAGGAGCCGGAGGTCCTCCTTCTCGACGAGCCGACCTCAAACCTGGACGTCAAGCACCAGCTCGAGGCCCTGGATACGGTGAGGTCGATCGTGAAGAAGACCGGGATATCGGCGGTTATGGCGATCCACGACCTGAACCTGGCGGCGAGGTACTCCGATAGCCTCGTGATGCTGAAGAATGGGATGGTCCATGCCGTCGGCGATCCTTCGTCGCTGTTGACGATGGAGAACATCAGGGAGATATTCGGCGTAGAGGCGGTGGTGATGAGGGATCTGGATCGGCCTTACGTCGTACCCATCAGGTCTCTGAACGCCGAAGCTGTCTGAATTAGAGGGCCAGCAAACGAAAAAGGTTGCCGGAGCTAGAGGAGCCGCCGATCCCCCCCGCCATCCTGGAGGCGGGGGGGGATTAGTAGGTATTAGTTTATATTAATTATCACATATGTATAGTATAGGAGGGGTGATATGGACAGATCGGCCTTTGCATTGCTGTTGATCTCATGCATTTCACTGGCTGTTACACCAGCGCTTGCATCCGATTATACGCTTGAAGTCTTCGGAAACGCCAACATGGATGAAACAATAGACGAAGATGACGTAGCGTACGTTGAAGGGATAATCGACGGAACGAACGAAGGAACTGAGCTGGCAGATGCGAACTACGACGGCAATATCGATGCACAGGATCTTGATCAGATTGAGAGGATCATAGAAGGGTCGGCAGACAGATTAACCGTGATCGACTCCGCAAACCGCACGGTGACCGTCTCTCTGCCTGTAAAGGCGGCAGCAGGGCTTCACACCAGTCCATGTCGCGAGTTCTGCATGCTCGGAGTGGAAGATAGAGTGGTTGCCGTCACCTCTTACATCTTCGATGACCCGCTCATGTACCCCCGTCTTCTGGACAAGGTCGATATAGGAACGATCTATGAACCAAACTTCGAGGCGATAGCTGAGGCGAACCCAGACCTCCTTGTAACCACACCCGGTACCTATCTGGACTCAGTACTGGAGACCGTGAAGCCTATGGGCATAACTGTAGTTAGCCTCGACCTCGCCAAGCCATTTAGGTACGATGAAGAGCTGGCCCTTCTCGGCATGATAATGGGGGAGGAGGAGAGGGCCAGAGGTTTCTTTGACTGGCGTTCACGCACTATGGATCTTATCAAGGAGAGGACGGCCAGCCTGGGGGAGGATAAAGCTCGCGTCTTTACCACATCCATCAGCAACGTATGGAAGGGAGAGACCGAGTTTGCCCCCGGCCTTCTCAGCAGCCATATGATCCTCGAGAACGGTGGAGCCGAAGATATAAGTTCAGGCTATTCGTCTGGACAGAAGTTCGAGATGGAGTGGATTCTTGATCAAGACCCCGATGCCATCGTCCTCGCGTCCTACAATACCGAGGATGGCCTCGGTTATTCACCCACTGATGACGGCCAGGCGGCCATGTCATGGCAGCGGGTGATCGAATCGGATACCCTCGGCAAAACGAGGGCCGCTGAGGAAGGGAAGGTCCTCATAATGAGCTACTATGGCACCGCCTCTGGCGGGCAGGACCCCCTCGGTGCGGCCTATCTGGCCAAGTGGCTTTATCCGGTGCTCTTCGAAGATATGGATCCCGTTGAGCTACACCGGGAGTATCTGGAGGAGTGGATGAGGATACCCTATCAGGGGGTCTATGCATATCCTCCTCCTTCTTGATGTTGTGTCTTTTTCTCATGCGGACGGGAAGCCTGGCGTTTTGTAGAGGTCCCGTCACAATACTCATTTTAAGATTATTTCCTCATCGTAGCGTCGAGTATCCTGACACGAATTCCGACATCTGCCAGGATGATGGCATATTTCTGCAATCAAGGGATGATTCTGATTTCATCGAGGAAGGTTTTAGGGATGTGGTTGTTCCGACTCATCATACATTCAAATCATTTTTGTCGAAATAGTTATAAACTATGAAATTTAATGCACTTTAAAATCATACTAATCAAATCTTAACATGATACAAATAGGGAGGAATTATGGAAAAAATGGCCTTGATCGTGGTGTTCTTGGCGTTCATTTCTCCGAATATCACGCCGGTGATCGCCGCGGATTTCACGCTGGGGATCTTTGGGAATGCTAACATGGACGACGAGATAGACGAAAAGGACGTGGAATACCTCCAGGGGATCATCAACGGAGCGAATGAAGCTACCAGGTTGGCGGACGCCGACGGCGACGGCCAGATCGATGAGGACGACATCGCTCAGATAGAGGCAATCATCAGCGGTGATGAGAGGAGCCTGACTATCGAGACGTTCACCATCTACGAGGGGGCTAAAGTAGTCACTGTACCTAAACCTGTGGAGAGGATAGTGGTTTTAGCAATATCCGGTGGGGAAGCGACTAAATGCGTCAATTCGGCAGATAAGGTGGTGGGCGTTGGGAGCGGTTTTTCTGAGGATAAAAACCTGGCCATATTCCCCCATCTCAGCCAGCTTCCGCAGGTTGGAAAATGGTCGGACCCGGATATAGAGGCGATAGTCAGCCTCGACCCCGACCTCGTCATAGCAGATCTGAGATGGCCAGATCCAGAAAAGCTGGAGGATAAGCTACAAGGATTTGAAATTCCCGTAGTCCGCATGGGCTTCACCTATCCAGACTTTTCCCTCCAGGAGATGATGATCCTTGGATACCTCCTGGATGAAAGGGAGTCGGCAGAGAAATTCGTGGCGTTTGAGGAGGGCTATCTAGACCTGATAGAAGATCGCCTGGCCACTTTATCCGATGATGAAAGGCCGCGAGTGTATCCGATGTACAGCATCTGGAAGCCAGGCTCTGAGGGATCTATCGTTCACATGTTGTGCCTCAAGGCGGGTGGGTCGAATGTAGCGGCCGATCTGAGGGGCGGTACCGGCGGGATGTATCCGGAGGTGGACCTGGAATGGCTCATCGTGGCCAATCCCGAGGTGATGTTTCAATGGAGCGCGCCCGGAGGTTATAACGTGGATGATATCTCCGAGATGGAGGCGGAATGGGTCGAGATAACCAGCCGCCCTGAGCTGGCCAACGTCACTGCCATAAAGGAGCAGAGAGTCTACTTGTTTACCACGGAGATCACCAGCAGGCCTTGCTGGTTTGTATCCCTTGTATATCTTGCAAAGTTCTTACACCCCGATATCTTCGAGGACCTGGACCCCCAGGCGATCCATCAGGAGTATCTGACCAAGTTCCAGGGTCTGGATTACGACCTGGATGAGCACGGTGTTTTCGTCTATCCGGCCCTGGAGGAGAGCTGAATTTCCCTCCTTTTTGGAGCTCGGGCGGCTTTTGCGATTGATCGACGGAAGGAGACTGAATAAGAGGTGAAAAAAACATGGATTCCGCGGAGGCCGGAGGCTATCCGATGACCGTCACCGACTCGGCTGGGCGCGAGGTTACTATCCCCATGCCTGTTCAGAGGGCCATCGCACTAAATACTGATGCGGCAGAGGCGGTCACAATCCTTGGCGCCTCCAATACGATCGTCGGTCTGGCGGAGGGGATAAAGGAGACCTACGAGTTTTATAGTCTGAAGGATCGCCCCTCAGTGGGCACCTGGAACGATATAGATTACGAGATGATCGGAGAGATCGCTTACAACGGGAGTCAGGTTATGACGCTGGACATCATCGTCGTCGGGTACGTCTATCCCGGAAAGCCGAATGGGGTTGAAGCGGTCTCAACAAACCTCGAATCCATCGAGGGGCTTTCTGTTTTAGGGCTTGACTTTTATAAGGAGGAGACCCTGGGCAGGGAGCTTTCGCTGCTGGGATCGATTCTTGGAAAAGAAGGCCGGGCGAGGGAGGTCGTGAACTGGCATGATGAGAGAGCATCTGAGGTGGAATCTGAGGTGGAATCTGCGGTGGCTGATCTTGACCGTCCCCGGGTTTACCTGGAGAGCGGAAGCTCGACGGGCGTGGGCGAGCTCACCACCTTCGGTGCTCAATCAGGATCTGCGATGCTTTTGGAGAAGGCGGGCGGAGAGAACGTCGTAAAAGAGGAGTTGGCATATCCCAAAGTGGACTGGGAATGGGTTGTATCTCAGAACCCCGACGTGATCATCAAGACCGACTATCTCAAGGCATCCGATGGCCTGCCGGGTTGGAGCGCCACCTCCCCTGAAGACTCCAATGAGCTGGAGACGAAGCCGGACGAGCTCCTGAGCCGGCCCGGCGCCGAGGAGATATCTGCTGTGAAGAACGGCCGCGTTTACATCGTAAAGGCTCAGATCCTCTTCGGGATGGACAGCGTATTTTTGGCCTTCAGCTTCTGGCAGAGATCCTCCATCCCGGGATCGAGCTGGATGCGGAGGAGGTCTACGGGGAGTATCTGGAAGTTCATGGGCCTCGAGAAGCAAGAGGGCAGGATCTTCGTATATCCGGAGGTGTGAGGCCTCAAAATTGGAGAGCGGTCAGAGACGGGTTATGGGACATAAATTTGGCCAACCCGTCTCACCGCCAATTTTTAAAATCTAGCTTAATACACTATATTTATATTGTAATGGTTGTAATAATCGCCGAAAAAAAAGTTGAGATGAATTTGTATGAACCCGGAAGAACTGGATCTTATATCGAGGGATGAAGCCCCGATCCTTGATACCATGAGACGCATCTACAGCGCCGTTCCTGTACACCATCTGGCGGCGATCCACGGCAAGATCGTGGGAGCTCTGGCGGTCGCCGATGCGATTGTGGATGCTCTGCCTCTAATTCATGGCCCAGTTGGATGTGCCTTTCAAAGGAAGCTCAACCCCTTCAACCTCTCGTCCACCTTCTACGATACCCCATGCACCAACCTGAACAATGTGGACGTGGTCTACGGTGCCGAGGAGAAGCTCTGCAAGGGGGTCGTCGAGGCTTATGAGAGGTATTCACCCAGGCTGATAATTGTGATCACCACCTGCACCACGGATCTGATAGGTGACGACATCGAGGCCGCCGTAGAGAAGGCGATGGAGATGGTCGGCTGTCCCGTCGTCTATTCCACGGGGGATTTCGTAGGTAGATCAAGACCCGTGGGCATCCAGGACGCCCTCTATGCGGTTGCCGACCAGATGATATGTCGGAATGAGGTGGAGAAGAACGAAGGCTCCGTCAACTTGATCAACTCTCCGACGCAGCGAAACGCCCTCAAGTTCCAGGAGATGGCTCGGCTGCTCACCCAGATGGAGATCAAGATCAACAAGATCTGTTTCGATCACACCACCACCGAGGATATGATGGACCTGGCGAGGGCCGACCTCAACATCACAGGCTACCGCATGCCTTGGGCCGAGCTGATGAAGGAAAAGATGAACGTCGACTACTGCAAGATCACGGGCTGGGACAGATACAACAAGAAGAAGGATCCGGAGCTCATCAGCCCCTACGGCATCGCCGGAAGCTGCCGCTTCTTGGAGGAGATCGCGAGGATCATGGGACGGGAGGGAGAAGCCGAACCGGTGATCAAGAAAAATAGGACTGCGGCCGAGGCGAGGCTTGAGGCAGCATCAAAGGAGCTCAAAGGGGTGAAGGTTGCCGTCCCCGTCGGCTTCAGCCTCAATCTCTTGAAGGACATCGGCGTCGACGTCGCTGCCCTCGTCTATCGAACCCAGACCCTATCCCACGGCCTGACGGAGAGGGCCGTCCGGGAGATCGAGAGAGCTAATCTGAGCCTGGCGGAACTGTACGGCTTTCATCCCGAGCTTCTGGTCAACCCGACTCCGGATGAGGAGCTGAAGACCTTCAGAAAGCGGCAGATGGACCTGGTCATGGCTCCCGCGAAGATCGCCCACTTCTACAACAGAGAGGGGATCAGGACCGTTGACGTGGGCGACTTCACGCAGAAGAAGCTTAACGTCGGCTTTCTCCCCTCCATTGAGCTGTGCCGGGTCTTCCGGGAGGCGTTGGGAAAGGCGAAAGTCCGCTCTCCCCTTCTCGACCTGATGGAGTTCGATGGGGGCATCTCCAATCTCACGCCTCATTGGGCCAAGACCGCCTTATCGTTCCATCATCTCCGATCCAAAAATTTCAGGGATGGGTACTACTATCATTTCCAGGGGCTTGCCGGGGTGGAGCTGAATGAGCACAATATATGATCCGTTATTCGATTGCAAGATGGTGGGAGCTCTTCGGGCGATGCACGGCATCAACGACTGCATCTCCATCATACATGGCAGGAACGGATGCCATTGCGGCGCTCTCCTGCTGCAGACTCTGGGATCGGAGCAGAACAGCGTGAGGGTCCTCACTAGCGGTCTCAAGGCGAGCGACGAGGTGTACAGCGGTGAGGAGAGGCTCTCCTCGGCCATTCGCCTCGCAGATCAGGTCTTCGAGCCGAAGGCCATCGCCGTATTGAACTGCAGCGCTCCGGTCATCATGGGTGAAGATGTCGAGGGTCTGGATCTGCTCCTGGAAGGTGAGACGCGATCGGAGCTGGTCGCCATGGACGTTGGAGGGCCGGAGGGACCGGCATGGATCGGCTATGAGGAGGCGCTCACCAAGCTCGTCTCCAGAATGAGGCTGAACGAAGACGTGCCTCGAGGTGGGATCAACCTTTTGGGATTCAAAGCCGATGACCTCTGCAGCCGAGGGGATCTAAATGAGATGAATAGAATTTTGCGAGACCAGGGTCTTCCCCTCAACTCGGTCCTGTGCGGCTCTTCCTTTGAGGAGGTGAAGAAGGCTCCCCAGGCGGAGCTAAACGTCCTCCTTGGCGGGGACGGCCTGGATTGCGCCAAGGCCATGGAAGAGGAGTTTGACCTCCCTTACATATCCGTCCCTTACCCTTACGGCCTGAAGAAGAGCGTCCAATTCGTCGAGATGATCGGGGGCGCCCTGGGCAGGGAGGCGGACCCGCAGATCTTGGAGATGGAGAGGGAGCGGGTGAAAAGGACCGTGGAGCGGGCGCACATGTTCTTCCAGGGGATCTACTCGATGCCGGTGGCGGTCGTCGGGGAGAGCGGCAGAGCCTTCGATCTCGCCGAGTTTCTCAGCTCGGAGCTGGGGACGGACGTGAAACTGCTGGCCATATCTTCCAGCAACTTCGCCACCCTGGAGAAGATGACAGCGAAAGAAGCCCACTATCAGAGGCTGATGATAGAGCCAGATCGCTGGGATATGAACCGAGCGCTGGAGGCTTCCGGAGCGGCCCTCATCTTCGGCTCCAGCTTCGAGAAGAGGATCGCATCAGAGCTCCAGGCATCTCTGGTGAGAGTCTCCTATCCGGTGATCGACGAGATATCGCTCTCAGATCTGCCTTTTGCCGGCTTCTCCGGAATTGCGCACCTCTGCGAGAAGATCATCAACTCAATTCTAACCCGGAATAAAGACGAGGTAAAAGCATGAAAGAACCATTGCAGATTGCGTTTTACGGAAAGGGGGGCATTGGAAAGTCTACAGTTTCATCCAATGTTGCCGCCGCCTTGGCGGAGATGGGCAAGAAGGTCATGCAGGTGGGATGCGACCCCAAGGCGGACTGCACCAGGAACCTGAGAGGAGATCGAGATATCCCCACGATATTAGATGTGATGAGGGAGAAGGGCGGAGACAAGCTCGAGCTGACGGAGATGGGCAGGGGCAAGAGCATAGATCTTGAGGAGGTGGTCTTCTCCGGCTTCGGAGGAGTTCTATGCGTTGAGGCGGGGGGACCCGAGCCCGCGGTGGGCTGCGCCGGAAGGGGGATAAAAGTTGCAGTAGAGCTCCTCAGGCGTTTGGGCGTCTACAAGAGCGGCTTGGATGTGGTCATCTACGACGTCCTGGGAGACGTAGTCTGCGGAGGCTTTGGCATGCCTCTGCGCCAGGGGCTTGCAGAAGACGTTTACGTGGTGACCTCAGCCGATTATCTTGCGATCTACGCCGCAAACAACATCTGCAAAGGGATAGAGCGCCACGCCGGGAGGGGCGGATCAGCTCTGGGAGGCATCGTTTACAACGTCCGGGGGTCTCTGGACGATCTGGAGCTGGTGGAAGAGTTTGCCGCCAAGATAGGATCCAAGGTGACGGGATCGATACCCAGCGATCCATTGATCACGGAGAGCGAGCTTTACGGCCAGACCGTCATAGAGTACGCGGGAGAGTCCCTGGCCGCCGAGAGGTTCAGGATACTTGCCACCTCAATTCTGGAGAATGGATATGCTGCAGTTCCCAAGCCCCTAACCAGAGATAGCCTTGCGGTGATGGCGCAGAAGATCAGGGAGGAGACCAGGAAGAAGGCCAGGATGTCGGTCGTCGCATGAGCCTCTGCTTCGTCGAGCCTGATCCGAATGCATAAGCGGGCTGATAGCAGGTATCATATTGGCGTTCCTCGATCTCCTTTCAGAAGCTCTGAGCTCTACGGTCTCCACCATGAAGATCGTATTTTTGATGCTCTTTCTGACAGGCATAATGGTGGAGATGGGCTTATTTAATCGGGTCTCCTTCATCGCCAAGCCCCTGGTCTCGATATCGAGGTTGCCTGCCATCTCGGCCTCCACCTTTGTAATCAGCTTCGGCTCAGTTCTGGCCGCCAATACCATGACGGCCAGGCTGGCGAAGGAGGGGCATCTCTCAGATCGAGGGGCCTTCCTCAGCGCCTTGATGAATACCGTCCCGGCCTACTTTCGCGAATTATTCACATATCAGCTGGCCTTTGTCCTCCCCGTCATGGGCCCGATAGTGGGCGGGATGTATGCGATCATCTTTTTTGCTACCGGGGTCATAAAGTTGTTAATCGTGGTGATCCTGGGCAGAAAATGTTTGTTCGAAGAGCCTATGGTCTTAGAAGGATCGATTAAACTGTCATCAAAGACGAACATATTGGAGGCCGCGAAAGGTTCCTTGAGAGGTGAGATCCCGATATTTCTCAGGATGGCCGGCATCTTCTTCATAACGACCTTCTCGGTTCTCTACCTCGATGAAATGGGCGTTCTCGCATCTTTGGATGCAGCTTCCATCGCCCATATCTTTCAGGTCCCTCCGGAGACGATAGTTCCGCTGACCGTATTCGTGGCCAGCCCCAAGGCTGGCATGACTCTTCTCGGCCCCATGGTTCAAAACGGCAGCCTTTCGGAAGTAGAGGCCTTGATAGTCCTGATGCTGGGAAGCATGTTCATGCTACCGTTTATAGCTCTCAGATCGCAGATTCCAAATTATACTTCGATCTTCGGCATGCGGATGGGGATCTCCCTGGTGGCCACCTCCACGTTCATCAGCGTCATGGTGAGGCTGACGGTACTGTTCCTGCTGATGATGGCAACCTGATCCGTCTCTAGAAACCGGGAGTGTCGCAGGAAGATGATCTAAACCAATTGATTTTAATGTTATTATCTAATTAAAAATTAGTACTTAAAATTATTAATTGGTTTTTTTGGATAATATGATAACATCCAAACCAAAATTGTTAATAATAAGATATGACCTAAACCTGGAAATCAGCAACGATATAAATTCGTTCTTGGTGATGCCGAAATGTTGATAGCGTCCGTTACGTGGAGCAGCGAACTGCCCCTCTTGCTAGAGAGCGCGAAGGAGGTGGGACTGGACCTGGAGGCTTGGTCCTCTTCTCAGCTCGCCGAAGCTCAATATATGGAAGAATGTCTCGAATCCCTCAAAAGAGCTCAAATAATACTCCTCCATCCCTCCAGCGATGGCTGTTGGGATGATATAATTCCCGCTTTGGACCCAAAGACGCCTGTGATCTCCTTTGGGCGGGACCCCTCTCACTGGGTCCTCTCTACCGTCTCTTCGGAGGTCACCACCGCCGTCAATAGATACATCCTCTTCGGCGGTCCGGAGAACTACAAGAATATGCTCAAGTACGCCTGCCGCCAGGTCCTCGGTCTGGATCTAGACTACGATCCGCCCCAGGAGCTGATCTGGCAGGGGCTGTATCATCCCCGTCATGAGACGCCCTTCGCCTCCATCGACGAATATCTGCAGTGGTATGGCCCCCTAAGATCTTCAACCGTCGGCATAATCTTCTCCCGGACCTACTGGGCGAACGGGGATCTCGCCCTCGTCGACGCCCTCATAGAAGAGCTGGAAAAGCGGTTCTCTGTGATCCCCGTATTTTGCTTCGGCATGGGGGACGAGGATCTGGGAGCCATGTCCAGCGGCCAGGCGGCAGAGGCGTTCTTCCTCGGCAGGGTCGATGCCATCGTCAACCTTCAGCCCATCTTCCGCGCTAAAAATCTGGAGGGTGCCGTAGGCTCTCTCTCAAAGCTGAACGTCCCGGTATTTCATCCCCTCACCGTCTACCATAAGACGGAAGAGGAGTGGCAGGAGGATATCCACGGCCTCTCCAGCAGCGAGGTGGGCTGGTCCGTGGCCATGCCGGAGTTCGAGGGGGTCATCGAGCCTCTGATCATAGGCGTAACCGATAAATCGATCTCTTATGGCGCTCTGATAGAGCGGCATGTCCCCCTCGAGGAGAGGGTCTCGAAGGTCTGCAGCCGCGTCTCCGCCTGGATCGCCCTCAAGAAGAAGCCCCCCTCTGAGAGGAAGGTGGCCTTCATTCTGCACAACAACCCCTGCGTATCGGCGGAGGCCTCCGTGGGGGGAGGGGCCCATCTCGACACCCTGGAGAGCGTGGCCCGCATCATGAACAGGATGGTCGAGACCGGCTACCATCTGGAGGACCCTCCCAAAAACGGCAAAGAGCTGATCGAGACGATCATGGGCCGGAAGGCCATCTCTGAGTTCCGGTGGACGCCCATCGAGGAGATCGTGGAGAAGGGAGGCGCCCTTGCCTATTTGAGCGAGGAAGAGTACCGGCGGTGGTTTGACCGGCTCTCGCCGAAGGTCCAGGATCGGGTCAGCGAGGCCTGGGGAAGGCCTCCCGGCGAGGAGAAGGACGGGATCCCCGCTGCCATGCTCTATCATGGAAAGATCGTCGTCACCGGGGTCCAGTACGGCCATGGGCTAGTCTGTGCCCAGCCCAAGCGAGGCTGCGCCGGGGCGCGGTGTGACGGTCAGGTATGCAAGATCCTCCACGATCCGGATGTGCCGCCCACCCACCAGTATCTGGCCACGTACAGATACATCGAGGATTGCTTTGGTGCGGATGTGATTGTGCATGTAGGAACCCACGGAAACCTGGAATTTCTTCCGGGAAAATCGGTCGGCCTCTCCGGTGACTGTTATCCCGATATCGGGATCGGAGATCTGCCGCACCTTTACATCTACAACTCCGACAACCCTCCTGAGGGGACGATCGCTAAGCGGCGCAGCTACGCCGTCCTGATCGATCACATGCAGACGGTGATGACCGACTCCGATCTTTACGGAGAGCTGAAGGAGCTGGAGGAGAGGATCGCCGAGTACCATCGGGCTAAAGTCTCCGATGGCGGAAGAGCGCATGCCCTGGAGCATATCATCCTGGAGCTTCTGGAGAAGAGCAACCTGGCCAAGGAGATGAAGCTCGAGAAGATGATGGGGTCGGGGGCCAGCTTCGAGGAGATCCTGGAGAGGGCCCACGACAAGATCTCCCAGCTCTACAACACTCAAATCCCTGACGGCATGCACATCTTCGGCCTGCTTCCTGAGGGCGAGAGAAGGGAAGAGATGGTTCGGGCCATCCTCCGCCCCCAGGTGAGGAAGGCGGCAGCGGGGCTTCTCGGCATAGAGGTCACGGCCCGGTTGGAGGATCTTTTGGAGGTGGACGGCCTCGGCAAAGAGCTGATCTCTGCCATGATGGGAGATGATGGCTCTGGAGATCTCAAATTGAACTCCGTCCTGGATTCCCGGGGGCTGAAGGCCAACGAAGCCCTGGTGGCCTTGCGAGATCGGGTGGAAGAGCTCAGAATGAGGATCGAGGAGTCAGAGGAGATGGAAAGCCTCCTTCACGGTTTTTCTGGAGGCTACATAAAGCCAGGCCCCTCCGGCCTCATCACCAAAGGGAAGATCGAGGTCCTGCCGACGGGCAGAAACTTCTTCTCTCTGGACCCGTCGTCCATTCCCACCGAGGCGGCCTGGATGGTGGGCAGAAAGCTGGCCAAAAGCCTCATCGATAAGTACCAAAAGGAGCAGGGCCGCCTTCCCGAGAACGTGGCCATGTTCTGGATGGCGGGAGACGTGATGTACGCCGACGGGGAGCAGATGGCCCAGATGTTCAGCCTCATAGGCGTCGAGCCCGTCTGGAAGAGCGGCAGGCTGAAGGGTTATAAAGTAGTTCCCCTGGAGGAGCTGGGCCGGCCTCGGATCGACCTCACCGTCCGCGTCTCGGGGATCACCCGGGACTGCTTCTACAACTGCATCGAGATGATGGACCAGGCGATAAAGGAGGTGGCTGGGCTGGACGAGCCGCCAGAGATGAACTTTCTGCATAAGCACGACCTGGAGAACGGCCCAACTCCTCGGATCTTCGCCAGCCGGCCCGGAACTTACGGGAATGGGGTGAATCTGGCCGTCTATGCCAGCGCCTGGAAGGAGAACAAGGACCTCTCAGACGTCTTCATCTACTGGAATGGCTACGCCTACGGCAAAGGGTTCTTCGGCGAGGAGTCGCAGGAGAGGCTCATAAAGCAGCTGAAAAGCGTGGACGTCACCTTCAACAAGACCACCACCGACGAGAAGGATCTCTTCGGCTGCTGCTGCTACTTCGGAAACCACGGCGGCCTGACCATCGCCGCCCGGGAGGTCTCGGGAAAGGAGGTCGAGGCCTACTACGGCGACACGAGGGATGCCGACCACGTGGAGGTGAGAGACCTGGCCGACGAGGTCCGCCGCGTCGTCAGGACGAAGCTTCTCAACCCCAAGTGGATCGAGGGGATGAAGCGGCACGGCTACAAGGGTGCAGGAGACATCTCCAAGCGGGTGGGCCGGGTCTACGGCTGGGAGGCTACGACCTCGGAGGTGGACGACTGGATCTTCGACGAGATCGCAAAGACCTTCATCATGGACGAGGATAACCGCGAGTTCTTCCAGGAGAACAACCCCTGGGCGATGGAGGAGATGGGCAGAAGGCTCCTGGAGGCGGAGCAGAGGGGATTGTGGAAGGCCGATCCTGAGGTTCTCGACGCCCTGAAGTCGCTATACCTCGAGATCGAGGGGTGGATGGAAGAGCGGATGGGAGACGTGGGGGGCGAGTTCCAGGGCGGGGCAATCGATGTCGTAACCGCGGACGAGGTGGCCGCCTGGAAGGAGAAGATGTCGAAGGTGCTGGGGGAGTAGACTATCTTATGGGAGGTTTAAAGCACAAAATAGAGACGGGATGATGTATCGTTAAGATCATTTTTTCTCTTTTTATAATTTTTTTCAATTCAGCCGAAATGATTATAAATATTGGAGATAATCTCACATTTAATCATACAAGAATGATATCCAGTATGGAATGAGAGGATGGTAGCTGATGAATCGATTTGCCTTTGGATTTGTGGTGCTGGCTTGCGCGATGCTGGTCATTATGCCCGCGGTTGCGTCTGATTACACCCTCGGCATCTTCGGAAACGCGAACATAGATGATACGATAGATGAGTTGGATATAGAATACGTCCGAGGAATAATCGCCGGAACCAATGAAGCGACGGAGCTGGCGGATGCCAATTACGACGGCAAGATCGATGAGGAGGACATCGCTCAGATCGAGCTGATCATACAGGGAGACGAGAAGGAGCTTACAATGCGAGATTCTGTAGATAGGGTGGTTACAGTAAACATGCCGATAAACAGAGTTATCGCATTTAATAAAGAGCAAGTAGAAACAATGCGGTCAATTAAGTCAAAAGATAAGATCGTTGGTGTAGGCAAATATGTCATCGAGGACGAATTTCTAGCTGAATTCGTAGATTATCCCAACGTGGGATCCATGGCAGATCCAAACTACGAAACGCTTTTAAAACTCGATCCCGAAATCGTCTTTTTGTACGCCACGTTTTATGCGACTCAATGTGAAGCTATCCAGGATAAGTTAAATGATTTAGACCCTGATATCAAGATTATTCGCATTGATCTGTTCAAGCCGGAAAGCTATACAGATGAAACGAACAAGTTGGGATATCTCCTTGGAAGGACGGAGGAATCTACAGAATTTATACAGTTTTATGAATCGTGGATGAATTCTATCAGTGAGAAGTTGAATGAGATCCCCCAAGAAGAACGGCCGTCAGTATACTTTGAAAATCGAAAATCGTATTACTGTGCCGGTAACGGTTCAGGACATCAACAAAAGATCGAACTTGCTGGTGGTAATAATATTTTCAGCGATCGGGAAGGATATTTCGACGTAGATCCCGAAGCCGTAGTTGAGAGAAACCCGGAGGTAATCATACGAACCGAAGCAAATGTAAACGGGTACAGCACTCATGACGAAAACGAACTGCGAAATGTCAAAGAGGACATTGTAAGCCGTCCTGAACTGGCCGACGTCATTGCTGTTAAAAACGATGATGTTTATGTGATTAACAACCAAATTGAAGGCGGTGTAAAGCATTTTATTGGCATAGGATACATGGCAAAATGGCTGCACCCCGATATCTTCGAGGATCTAAACCCACAGGCGATCCATCAAGAGTACCTGACCAGATTCCAGGGACTGGATTACGACCTGGACGAGCATGGGGTGTTTGTATATCCTCCACTGGAGGTGAGCTAAAATGAAATCATCTATTTTTTCTTTGATGATGCTGCTTGCATCATCTGCGCTGCTGGTCGTCACGTCTGCGGTTGCAGCTGATTACACGCTGGGCATCTTCGGCAACGCGAACATGGATGATACGATAGACGCGGATGACATAGCGTATGTAGAAGGGATTATTGGCGGAATGAATGAAGCTACAAAGCTGGCAGATGCCAACTATGACGGCAAGATCGATGAGGAGGACATAGCTCAGATCGAGCTGATCATAGTGGGGGAAGAGAAGGAGCTTACGATCTTCGATTCCGCTAATAGAATCGTAACAGTGAATAAGCCTGTAGAGCGTGTTGTTTTGCTTTCGACATATTCAGCCGAAGCGTTACGAATATTGGGCGGACAAAATACTGTAGTAGGTGTTTACAGCTATATTAAACAGGATGAAGTTTACTTCCCGGAGTTCAGCAAATTGCCCGACGTTGGATATCCCGCAGACTACGAGGCAATACTTAGTCTCGATCCCGACTTAGCAATTGTATTTACCGCAATTGAAACGAGCGTCGATGAATACGCTCAAAACCTCCCCCATGTTGTGGTGGCTAGTTTGCCGCTCTGGAAGCCAGAAACATTTCTAGAAGAATTAACGAAGACCAGCTATATTCTCGGAGACCATAACGAGGCAAACCACTACATTGATGACTTCCATGATAAATATATTAATCTTATCAAAGAGCGGACGGAAGAACTATCTGAAGAAGATAGGCTAAATGTGTACGTAGGAGGGAATCGAAACTCTGATCTTTACAGTTCGCTGGCTGCTAAATCTGGTGCCCAGCAGATGATCGATCTATGCGGTGGGCGGAACATACTTGCTGATATTGATGCGAGTGGCGTTGACATCGATCCCGAAGTGGTCATGGAGAAGAACCCAGATATCATTATTAGATATATAAAGTCTGAAGATGCTGGATATCAGTATGACGATCCATCAAAAATAAAGGCTTTATGGGAGGATACGATGAATCGTCCGGAGTTGACTAATGTCAACGCAGTGAAGAACAACAGGGTTTACATAATAGATAGTGGTCTAAATTATGGACTTGATTATCCCGTAGCTATGACATACTGGGCAAAGTTGTTCCATCCGGATCTTTTTGAAGACTTAGATCCAAAAACGATCCACCAGGAATATGTAACAGAATTCCAAGGGCTGGACTTTGACATAAGCGAGCACGGTATCTTTGTTTATCACCCTGATCTGTATCCAGGGGGGCGTTGAGATGATTATTACAGCCGAAAGTAACAGAACGATCAAAGCACCCCGCAGAAAGCTAAAGCTGCAGGCCATTGATTTTGAAATAAATCTGGGATCGTCTATGACGGGGGAAGGAAGCTAATGAATCGATCGACCTTTGTGCTGGTGATGATGGAATGCATTTCGCTGGCTATAATTCCTGTGATTGCAGCTGACTACACGATTGAAATCTTCGGGAACGCGAACATGGATGGTACGATAGATGAGGATGACATATCGTACGTAGAAGGGATCATCGAAGGAACGAACGAAGAGACCGAACTCGCGGATGCCAACTATGATGGCGTGATCGATGAGGAGGATATCATACAGATAGAGCTGATCATAAGCGGGGAGGAGAAAGAACTCACAATCATCGATAGCGCGGATAGAATCGTAACGGTGGAAGTGCCGGTTGAGCGGATCGCCTTCCTCAACACGAATATCGCTGAAATTCTCTGTGTCCTCGATGCAGAGGATAGAGTGGTTGGGGTGCCCAGATCCCTTTTTCCGAAGTATGCAGAGCTGTATCCTGTAATGGCAGAAAAACCAGATATAGGCGGATTCACAGAACCAAACTACGAGAAAATTGTAGAGGTCAACCCACAGATACTTCTCAACTATCCAGGACGAGTTCCCGAACTTGAAACAACTCTCGAGGACACCGATATAAAAGTGATTCTCATGGGTTTTGATCATAAGGGGATAGATTTTGATCAAGAAGTCGAGGTTCTTGGGTACATCTTAGGGAAACAGAACGAAGCTGATGAATTTCTTAACTGGAAAAAAGAATATCTCAATGTAGTAAAAAGTCGCATTGATAGTCTGAAGGACGAGGAAAAGGTACGGGTATTTATAGGGAAAGACGGTATAGATTACCTCTTCCAAACAGCGACACAGGGAACAGGATGGAATGAGGTCGTAACTACCGCCGGAGGCAAAAATATTGCTGCAGATCTGGGAACAGAACTAAATTTTGTAGTGGATCCAGAGTGGGTTTTGGAGCAGAACCCTGCAGCAATAATTCTAATAGGTTTTACAGCCACAGGATATCAACAATTAGAGGATGCTGAAGCGAAGGCAATTAGGGAAGTTGCCCTAAACGATCCAACTCTAAAGGATACGGATGCAGGAAAGCAGGAGCGGGTCTACATACTTAATCATTATCTTCCTACTGTTCGATTAGATATCGGAATTTGCTACGTTGCCAAATGGCTATATCCCGAACTTTTCAATGACTTGCATCCTGATGAGATCAACCGCGAATATTTTGAGAGATTTCTACATGCGGATTATAAAGGGACTTATGCATATCCGCTACCAGAATGAGTACAAATTAACGTAGTGGCGGCGCGCCCTGCAGTTTTGCTGCAGGGCATTCAGTCCAAAGTAAATTTGGAATTGTGTATGTAATATGGGGTGAGAAATGATGAATCGATTGGCCTGTGAATTGGTGGTGCTGGCTTGCATTTCGCTGGCCGTTATGCCTTCTGTTGCAGATAATTACACGCTGGGCATCTTCGGCAACGCGAACATGGACGATACTATAGACGAGGATGACATAGCGTACGTACGAGGAATAATCGAAGGAACGAACGAAGCTACAGAGCTTGCAGATGCCAACTATGATGGCGTGATCGACGAGGATGACGTAACTCTGATAACTCAGATCGTGAACGATGAAGAAGATGAGATCACAATAATAGACACCACGGGGCGATCCGTCACGATAAACAAACCTCTGAGAAGAGTTATCGTGCTAAACGCAAACATTCTCGAAGTAATGCGTTCCCTCGATATGGATAAAGAATCCATCGTTGCGGTATCGTCGAGTGTTACATCCAAGGGGGATTTCTTTCCGGAGTTCCAAACCACGTTAGATGTGGGCACTGGATGGGAACCCGACGTTGAGAAGGTGATAGAGGCCGATCCAGATATCGTGTTTTTATATGCAACCCAATTTGTAACATCTTGTGATGAGGTTCAAAGTCAGCTTGAAAATGCCGGCTTTAAAGTGGTACGTTTCGATTGTTTCAAGCCGGAGACCTATCTCGATGAGGTCTGCAAATTAGGTTTCATTCTCGACAAAGAAACGAATGCAGACGATTTCACCGAGTTCTACAACAAATGCCTGAATGACATCAAAGATAAAGTGGAAGAGATCCCCGAGGACGAGAAACCCAGAGTTTATTTCGAGGGTTTTGGAGATCCCTACAACGTCGGTGGTGTGGGAACTGTCACCCATCAGATAGTGGTTGAGGCTGGAGGTCATGACATCTTTGGAGATGTAACAGGCTACAAAGTTGTAGACAAAGAAGAGGTGATGGTGCGAGATCCAGAGATCATAGTCGTGCAAGGTTACGCCCGGGACAAATATGGATACAACGTCGATGATCCACAGTGGCTGAACGATATGCATGATGAAATGGTTGGACGAACTGAGATGTCGCAAGTCTCTGCGGTGAAAGATGACAAAGTATACGTAATCATCAAAGAGCTTACAGGCAATAAACACTTCCTGGCCATAGGCTACCTGGCAAAATGGTTCCATCCGGATCTTCTCGAGGATCTTGACCCCCAGGCGATCCATCAGGAGTACCTGGCCAGGTTCCAGGGGCTGGATTACAACCTGGGAGAGCATGGAGTGTTTGTATATCCGCCAACGGAGGTGAGCTGAATGAAATCATCCACTATTTCTTTTTTGACGATGCTTATTGCATCATCTGCGCTTCTGATGGTCGTACCAGCGATTGCATCTGATTACACCCTCGACATCTTCGGCAATGCTAATATGGATGATACGATAGATGAGGATGACATAGCATATGTAGAAGGGATAATCGGCGGAACGAACGAAGAGACGGAGCTCTCAGATGCTAACTATGACAGAAAGATCGATGAGGAGGACATTGCTCAGATCGAGCTGATCATATCGGGTGAGGAGGACCAGCTCATCATCCTTGACGATGCCAGAAATCCATTGGCTCTGACGATGCCTATCCGGAGGATAATCGTTCTCAGCGCTGATTGTTCTGAGGTGATAAGGTGCTTTGGGATCGACGACAGAATCATCGCTGTAGATTCCTATACCGCCGAGGACATTAATTTCTTCCCCAAGTTTGCAGATCTGCCCACGGTGGGATCTTCCTTTCACCCCGATTGTGAGGCCATAATAGAGCTCAACCCTGATATCGTATTTGCATATACCAGCGTAAATGAAGAGGAGCTAGAGGACAAGTTAGCGCCTGCTGGCATTCCCGTGATTCGTTTTTCGTATTGCAAGGTGTCCACAAGAGATATTCAGTTGAGAACGATCGGCCATATCCTTGGCGAGAACGCAAAGGCAGAAGAAATCATCGAGTTTTATAACGGCATCACCGATCCGCTGGTTGAGGCCTTGGGCGATCTGCCTGATGGCGAAAAGCCTCGGGTCTACATCGAATGCTACAAGGAGTACCGTGCCCGCAACCAAAGATCTGGGACCCATCCCATGGTTGAAATGGCTGGCGGGATGAACATCGCTCAGGATCTGGACCCCCTGGGATCAGGAACCACCTCCGAGGTAGACCCAGAATGGATCATCGATCAGAATCCGGAGATAATAATAAAGGTGGTCTCCGGGAGCACAGTCTCCTGCGGATACGACCAGGACGACGTCACACCGATGAAGCTGGCTCAAGAGGAGATCATAACCCGGCCCGGGTTTGAAAATATCGATGCGGTAAAGAATGGCCGGGTTTATCTGATCTCATCTCACATCTGCGACAGGTCCTGTAACGCCATCGGCATCGCCTATATGGCAAAGTGGTTCCATCCTGAGTTATTCAAGGATCTGGACCCCCAGGCGATCCATCAGGAGTACTTGACCCGATTCCAGGGGTTGGATTACAGCCTGGGCAAGCATGGCGTCTTTGCCTACCCTGCCTAGGGCAGGGCCCAATCGTTTTTTATATAAATCAAATGCTGCGGTGCGCTCCGCGGCGGTGATGATCAAATATCGCTGAGGTGTCCAAAATGAAAATAACCTGCATAGTAGGAAACTCATACCAACCTATAATCGCAAAGGCGACCAAAAGCCTAGGATTCGAGTTGGCGCTCTACTCCATTCAGCGCCTCGACGATCAGCCCGGCCGGCTGGAAGTGGCCCTGGAGTCTTGCGCGGAATCGGATCTGATCTTCATTCATAGAGGAAGCGATCCGATCTGGGACGAGATCGGGCCGAAGATGAAAGAGATCGGAGAAAGCACTGCCATCGTCTGCCTCGGATACGATCCGTCGTACTGGCTCCTCTCCACCGCCCCGGCCGAGGTGGTGGTCACGGCGAACGCCTACCTAACCTACGGCGGGGAGGGGAACGTCAGAAACATGTTCCTCTACCTCTGTAAAGAGCTGCTCGACGTGGATTGCGCCTTTGATCCTCCCATTCCCCTGCCCTGGGAGGGAGCGTATCATCCGAATGCTCCTCGCACCTTCGAGAATATCGGCCAGTATCTGGAGTGGTACAAGCCCGATGACAAGCCCACGGTCGGCCTCCTCTTCTCTCGGTTCTCCTGGGCAAATAATCTCTTGGACGTAGAGGACGAGCTGATCCGAGCGCTGGAGCAGCAGGGCATGAACGTCATTCCCGTATTCTCGTACTCCGTCCGGGATCTGGAGTTGGGAACTAGTGCTATGGAACATTAATTTTGCAAATTAAAATAATGCCTTTGAAGTTTTTTCCTGGCATCGCTTTTATCGAATCGCCATCTCACCGTTGCTTTTGCTGAGTTTCGCTCTTTTTCCCATGAATC
>Ga0209722_1000048_pt1 | contig 143887 bp, 135 predicted proteins | sample BioC12SIPDNA_2_FD_185745 | JGI IMG/M metagenome (GOLD analysis project Ga0209722, IMG submission 185745) | Anaerobic biogas reactor microbial communites from Washington, USA - Biogas_R1_A C12 SIP DNA (SPAdes) (version 2) | ecosystem: Engineered > Bioreactor > Anaerobic > Unclassified | place... | reverse complement strand
GTTGTAAAAATGTTACATCTTTTAATGCGTATTTTTTACTCCACCCCCATATAGAACGTTTAATTAGAAAATCATCGTTAAACTCTATTTTCCAATTCATCATGTACAGTATTATTAGTATTGATAAAAGATTAAAGGGTAATGATATATAAAAAGCTGTGCTTGTGCCATCTTCAATAATGATAGCAACTGTTACAAAAATAGTTAGTAATAATAACAAAACTACACTGAACCACAACCCTTGAATTGAAGGATAGGAAGGATCAGCTGCCGTTTTCGCCAGGGCGCCGGTATTCCCTCCCCCTCCCCTGTTCTGATAAGCTTCCTTATGTCGACTGGCACTACACCATCCTGACTATGAGGGGCATTTTAACCGAAGATCGGGGCGATCAACATGGATTTTTGCCGCACCCGTTTGTTTTGAAGGCGCACCAGTACTTATTGCAGGGCAGTTTGGCTGCCGCGGCGGCTCAAAAAATCCGCGATTCCGGGTCGGACACGGCCGGGGCCAAGGGAGGCGGGCGGATCGGGAGGCCCAGGCAGGCGAGGATTTTCGCGATGGCCTCCGGCGAGTCGATGGCGGCCATGATCCGCATTCTCTCCCCGCAACGGGGGCAGCGCAGCACGTCCAGTTCGAAGACGCGCGCCATAAGTCGAGCCCAGGAGTAGTTTCTCCCTTTTTTCCCCTGCACCCCGTTTTCATCTTGCCGACTTGTCTGGCGCTCCCCCGGTGCGCTGACGCCATCCCGACGATCGGCAGGGGGTGCGACCGACTCCTCTTTCGGCCGTGGGACGATCATCGGGCGGAAGGCCGAACGCGGAGCCAGGACCCCGTAATAGCGGATGATGTTGTAGCGCGGCGGCGGCACCAGCGCCGCCAGGCGTTCTATCAATTCGAGCGGATGGTAGACGACGTGGCTCGTCCCGTCGCTCCAGCGTCGCTTGAGGCGGTAGAGCAGCCGGCCGTCCCCGAGGCGCGACAGCCTCCCGGTGGCGACAGGGGGACGCGCGGCGTAGCGCGCCAGTCTCTCCAAACGTTCGCGGTCATGGGCGGGAACCGCGACTCCCGCATGGACGCTGAACCCGCCGGAGGCCGCGCAACTGGGATTGGCCGGCGGCGTACGTTCACCCGGATGCGCCCCCAGCCTGACGACGCTCTTCCCAGCGCGCGGTCCCGTGGCCACCCGCCCCGAAACCGAGGCGCTGTACAGTTCGGCCAAGAGGGGCTGCTCGTCCCACAGCCGGTCCACACCATACGCATCGGCCTCCAAATCCAGGCCCCGGTCTTTCAGGAGCCTCTCGACCCGCTGCCGGATGCGCCGCGCCACGCGCGCCACTTCCCTGTCATCGGGTGCGGAAACGCGCCGGAAGACGGGAGGATCCTCTCCGTATTCCAGGTAGAGGCCGTCCATGGCGAGCAGGTGAAAATGGGGGTCGAGGTTGAGCGCATCGCTGAAGCGCTGAATGAAAAGGACGGCGCCCGAGCGGGCGCGGCGGTTCAGCGACCGCATCCCCGCCCGGCGGCGGATGGAGGCGAATACGGCGCGCTGGAAGATCCGGGCTACGGCCGTGACCAGCGAGGCGTCATAGGCGAGGCGGTAGCGCAGCGGATAGGGAACCGACAGTACCCATTGCCGGACCGGTTCTTCAGGAAACACGCGATCCGCGAGGTGCGCGGCCGTATCGGCCATGCGCCGGCCGCAGCAGGAGGGGCAGAAGCCGCGGCACTTGCATGAGTATGGCACGACCCGGTCCATCCCGCAATCGTCGCAGTGCACGCGCAAAAAACCGTGGGCCGCCACGCCGCATTCCAGGAACTTGCGCAGTTCGCGCTCGACGAAGCGGGGGACCGGCCGGTCGCGCTCCCGCTGCCGGGCCAGGAAGGTTTCGAGGTGACCGGCGACCGTTTCGTGGAGCACGGTTTCTTCCGGACGGCGCGGGATATAGGCCTCGGCCCGCTCGCGCACGGCGAGGCATCCCCAGGCTTCGAGCACGGAGGCCTGACACCCCATGTGTTTGCCCTCCCGATAGCGACGCGGCCGGAGCTTCCGGCCATGTATCTAATGGGGGCAGGTGCGTTTTGAGCGAAGGGTTGTAAAGCGGGGGCGCATCGGCGGCGTCCGCCGGCGGGGGTTTTGCCTGGGATGGCTGGGGTTTCTGGTGAGCCGTGAAGGAATCGAACCTTCAACCTACTGATTAAGAGTCAGTTGCTCTGCCAATTGAGCTAACGGCCCACTCTTCTGCGACGACCAAGAGGTTAGCACGCCCGGGGGCGGTTGTGAAGACGGATTTTCGTCCCTGTCCGGCCCCCTACTTGGTGGGGTAGGGGGGCGGGGGGGCGATCTTCACCGGCCTGTCCTTCATCTCCTTGAGGATCACCTCGATCGCCTTTTCCAGCTGCTCGTCGACGCCGGCGTACTCCCTGGCCGGGTCGTTGTCGACGACGATGTCGGGGTCGACCCCGTGCCCCTCCATCACCCACTCTTTCCCTTCCAGGTCGTAGCGGGAGAACTCGGGGCGGTTGAGGTAGCCGCCGTCGACCAGCGGCAGGGTGCCGCGCACGCCGACGACGCCCCCCCAGGAGCGCTTGCCGACGAGCTTGCCGAGCCGGTAGTGGCGGAAGCGGTAGGCGAAGATGTCGCCGTCGGAGGCGGAGAACTCGTCGAGCAGCGCCACCTTCGGCCCGGGGATCATCCCGCCCGGGTCGAGGCTCGGGGCGGTGTTGCGCGCGATGTCGACCAGCACCGCTTCCCGCCTGAGCCGCTCGATCACCATCGGGGAGACGTTCCCGCCGCCGTTGCTGCGCACGTCGACGATCACCGCTTCTTTACGGAACTGCGGGTAGAAGTGGCGCACGAACATGTTCAGCCCGTCGACCCCCATGTCGGGGATGTGGATGTACCCCACCCTCCCCCCGGTGGCTTTCTCCACCCGTTCGAGGTTCCCCCGCACCCACTCGTGGTAGCGCAGCCCGTGCTCGTCGCCAACGGGCACCACCACGGTCTCGCGGCTCCCGGCCTCTTCCGGCTTCCCGTTCAGGCGCAGCTTCACCTGTTTGCCCGCGGTATGGACCAGGGCTTCGTAGAGGTCCCGCATCTCCCGCGTCGGGCGGCCGTCGACGGCGAGGATGTAGTCCCCGGTTTTGGCGTCCACCCCGATGTCGGTGAGCGGGGAGCGGGTGGCCTTGTCCCAGTTCTCGCCCCGGAGGATCTTGACGATCCTGAAATACCCGGAGGCGGGGTCCTTTTCGATCTCCGCCCCCAGCAGCCCGAGCGGCACCCGCTCCTTGGGCGGCACTTCCCCGCCCCCCACGTAGGCGTGCCCCGCGCTCAGCTCGCCGATCATCTCTCCGATGACGTAGGTGAGGTCGGCGCGGTGGCGCACGAAGGGGAGGAGTTCGGCGTAGCGCTCCCGCATCCCGGCCCAGTCCACCCCGTGCATGTTGGGGGCGTAGAAGAAGTCGCGCATCTGGCGCCAGCACTCGTGAAAGATCTGCCGCCACTCGGCGGCGCGGTCGACTTCGAACCGGAGATCCCCCAGGTCGAGCCGCTCGCTCGTGTCGGGGCGGGCGGAGGGGAGGTCGACGATCGAGTAGGACCCGCCCTGGCCGATCAGCATCTTCTTGGAGTCGGCCGAGATCTCGTACCCGTCGGCGTCGAGGAGTTCGGTCTCTTTCAGTTTATCGAAATCGTAGAGCGCGAGCACCGCCTTCCCCTTCCGGAGCGTCATGTAGTAGAGCTTCCCGGCGGCGGAGGTCAGGTGCCGGTAGGTCCCGCTCTCGACCGGCACTTCCGCCACGCGCCCGACGAGCCCGTCGGGGTCGACCCGGACCGTCACTTTTGCCTCCGGCTCCGGCTTCGGCTTGGGTTCTTCCTTGCTCCCTTCTTCCTTGATCCTGACCTCGTCGCTTTTGGGCTCGAAGGGGGAGCGGGTCTCCCGGGCGAGGGTCACGAGATAGATCTTCGCCATGTCGCGGTAGGAGTAGTTGAACTCGTTCTGCCCGTAGACGGGATTGAAGGTGCGGCTGGAGACGAAGAAGAGGTATTTGCCGTCCGCGCTGAAGGCGGGGGAGCCCGAATCGTACCAGCCGTCGGTCGCGGGGAAGGTCGCGCCGCTCGCCAGGGAGTGGAGGTAGACCGTCTGCAGCTGCGTCTCCTCCTCCTGGGCCCAGGCGACCCATAGGCTGTCGGGGGACCAGGCGTAGTCGGCGATCTCGAACGCCTTCGCCCGGGCGACCTCGGTCACCTTCCCCGACTCCACCTCCACGACCTGCAGCCGCAGCTTCTTGTCCGACCATAGGATTTTCTTGCTGTCCGGGGACCAGAGGAGGGAGAACTTGTAGGTGTCCCCCCCCTCGGTCAGCCGCCGCGGAGGGCCCGACCCGTCCCGGGGCGCGATATAGACCTCGTCCTCCCCCGAGGCGTCGGAGATCCAGGCGATCCATTTCCCGTCGGGGGACCATTTGGAGGCGCGCTCGTGCGCTCCGGGGGTGCGGGTCAGGTTGAGGGTGCGGCCGTGTTTGGCCGGGACGGTGAAGACCTCGCCGTGGGCGCCGAAGAGGGCGCGGCTGCCGTCGGGCGCGATCTCGTAGTTGGACACCCGGCGCGAGACGTCGATCCAGCCGCCGCGCCCCGTCACCTGGTCGTCGGCGACCGTGATCGGCACCTTCACCGCCTTGCGGCTCCGCAGGTCGAAGCGGTAGAGGAAGCCGCCGTTTTCGAACACGATGGCCTGGTCCCCGAGCGAGGGGAACTTGACGTCGAAGTCGGCGAAGTCGGTGTGCTTCTCGGTCTTCTTCGACCGCAGGTCGTAGGAGTAAAGGTTGAAGCGCTTCTTCTCGTCCCGGTCGGAGAGGAAATAGATCCGCTCCCCCGCCCACATCGGGATGATGTCCTGGGCCGGGTTGTCGGTGATGTTGACCGTGGTGCGGGAGTCGAAATCGTGGATCCAGACGTCGTCCGCCTGGCCGCCGCGGTAGCGCTTCCAGGTGCGGAACTCGCGGAAGACGCGGTTGTAGGCCAGCCGCTTCCCGTCGGGGGAGAAGGAGCCGAAACCGCCGTAGGGGAGCGGGAGCGGTTCGGGGAGGCCGCCTTCGACGGAGGCGAGCAGGAGGTCCCCCTTGAAGTCGTTCCACTCGTCCTTGCGCGAGCGGAAGAGGATCTTGTCGTTCCCCTTCCACCCCATCACGATGTTGTTGGGCCCCATCCGGTCGGCCACGTCGTCCCGCCCGAGGGTGGCCGTGATGGTAAGCCGCCGGGGGATCCCCCCCCCGGACGGCATCAGGTAGACCTCGGTGTTGCCGTCGTACTGGGCGGTGAAGGCCAGCTGCGTGCCGTCGGGGCTGAAGCGGGGGAACATCTCGTAGCCGGCGTCGGCCGTCAGCTTGCGCGCCGTCCCCCCCGCCGCGCCGACCGTGTAGAGGTCCCCGGCGTAGCCGAACACGATCCGGTCGCCGTGAATGGCCGGGAAGCGCAGCAGGCGCGTCCCGGGCCCGGCATCGGCGCCCCAACTGATCGAAAACCCCGCAAGCACGGCCAGCAGCACGAAACGGCATTTCATCGGCATCCCCTCCTGACGGTTTTTCCTACTTTATATCCCCGCCCCCCCGGATTCAAAGACTTTGCACCATTGCCACCGCGGGCGGAAAACGATACGCTCCAGGGAAAGGAGCGGATCATGACGAGACCGACACAGCTGTTCATCGGCGGCCGCTTCCGCGACGCCCGTTCCGGCAGGACCTTTCCCACCGTCAACCCCGCCACCGGGGAGGTGATCGCCGAGGTGGCGGAGGGGGACGCCCCCGATATCGACGACGCCGTAAAGGCGGCGCGCGCCGCTTTCGGGCACCCTTCGTGGCGCGACATGGAAGCCAGGGAGCGCGCCCGGCTCCTCCGCACCCTGGGCGACCTGATCGAAAAACACGCCGACGAGCTGGCCCTCGCCGAGACGCTCGACAACGGCAAGCCGATCGGCGAGTCGCGCCGCATAGACATCCCGGCCGCGGCGGAGACCTTTCGGTATTACGCCGGCTGGTGCCCCAGGATCGGGGGGGAGACGATCCCCGTCCCCGGTCGCTTCCTCAACTACACCCTGCGGGAGCCGTGCGGCGTCTGCGGCATCATCACCCCCTGGAACTTCCCGCTCCTGATGGTGGCCTGGAAACTCGCCCCGGCGCTCGCCGCCGGCAACACCGCCGTGGTCAAGGTGGCCGAGCAGACCCCCCTCACCGGGCTGCGCCTCGGGGAGCTCTCGGCCGAGGCCGGCTTCCCCGACGGGGTCGTCAACGTCGTCCCCGGCTTCGGCGAGACCGCCGGGCGCGCCCTGGCGGCGCACCCGGAGGTCGACAAGATCTCCTTCACCGGCAGCACCGCCGTCGGCCGGGAGATCGTGCGGGCCTCGGCCGGCAACCTCAAGAAGGTGTCGCTCGAACTGGGGGGGAAATCGCCCAACATCGTCTTCGCCGACGCCGACCTGGACGCCGCGGCCCGGGGGGCGTCGAGCGGCATTTTTTACGGCAAGGGGGAGGTGTGTAACGCCGGCTCCCGCCTCCTGGTCGAGAAAAGCGTCCACGACGAGCTGATGGAGCGGCTGCTCGCGCGGGCGCGCCGGCTCGAGCCGGGGGACCCGCTCGACCCGAAGACGCGCCTGGGGGCGCTGGTGTCGGCGGCGCAGATGGAGCGGGTGCTCGGCTACTGCGAGACCGGGCGCCGGGAGGGGGCGATCCCCGTCCTCCCCGGGGGGAGGGTGGGCGACAAGGGGTGCTTCGTCCGGCCCGCCATCTTCGACGCGGCGACGCCGTCGATGAGGATCGCGCAGGAGGAGATCTTCGGCCCCGTCCTCACGGTGATCACCTTCGAGGGGGAGGAGGAGTGCGTCCGGCTGGCCAACTCCACCATGTACGGGCTGGCGGCGGCGGTGTGGACGCGCGACATCGGCCGGGCCCACCGGGTGGCGCGCCGGCTCGAGGCGGGGACGGTCTGGATCAACGCCTACGGGGCGCTCGCCCCCGAGTCCCCCTTCGGGGGTTACCGGCAGTCGGGCTACGGCCGGGAACTGGGGCGGGAGGGGATCGAGCTCTACTCCCAGGTCAAGTCTGTCTGGGTCGCCCTGGACTGATTCACACCACCCCGAGCTGCCGCCCGACCTCGACGAAACTCCCGACGCCGGCATCGAGGTCCTCGCGCTCGTGCGTCGCCGAAATCATGACCCGGATGCGCGCCTTCCCCATCGGGACGGTGGGGAAGGCGATGGCCATGGCGAACACCCCCCGCTCGAACAGCCGCCGGCTGAATTCCTGCGCCCGCCCGGCCTCCCCCAGCAGGACGGGGGTGATGGGAGTCTCGCTCGCGCCGGTGTCGAACCCCGCCCGGTTCATTCTTTCCTTGAAATAACGCGCGTTGTCCCAGAGTTTCCGGACGAGGGCGTCCGATTCCTCCAGGAGGTCCACGGCCGCGCAGGCGGCGGCGGTATCGGCCGCGGGGAGGGCGCTCGAGAAGAGGAAGGGGCGCCCCTTCTGGCGCAGGTGGTCGATGACGACGCTGCGGCCCGCCACGAAGCCGCCGACGACGCCGAACGCCTTCGACAGGGTCCCGACCTCGACGTCCACCCGGCCGTGGAGCCCGAAATGGTCGACCACCCCCCTTCCCCCGCGCCCGAGGACCCCCTCCCCGTGCGCGTCGTCCACCATGAGGAGGGCGCCGTACCGGTCGGCCAGATCGGCGATCGCCCCGAGGGGTGCGATGTCGCCGTCCATGGAGAAGACCCCGTCGGTCACGATCAGGGCGCGCTTTGCGGAACCGGCCGGCAGGTTTTCCCCGAGCTTCCGCTCGAGGGAGGCGCAGTCGCCGTGGGCGTAGCGGATGACGGGGGCGCCCGAGAGCCGGCAACCGTCGATGATCGAGGCGTGGTTCAGTTCGTCGGAGAAGACGAGGTCCTCCCGGCCGACCAGGGCGGGGATGACGGCCAGGTTGGCCGTAAACCCCGACTGGAACGAAAGGGTGGCCTCCACCCCCTTGAAGCGGGCGAGAGTCTCCTCGAGTTCGGTGTGGAGCCGCAGCGTCCCGGCGATGGAACGGACCGCCGCCGGTCCCACCCCGTAGTGCCCGATCGCCCGCCGGGCCGCCTCCGCGAGGCGCGGGTGGTTGGCCAACCCGAGGTAGTTGTTGGAGGAGAAGTTGAGCACCCGCCGCCCGTCGACCCGGAGCCACGCCCCCTGGGCCGACTCGACGGTCCGCACCCCGACCAGGAGCCCCGCCTTTTCCAGCCGCTCCCGCTCGTCCAGGATGAACTGCACCTTGTCCATGACGGCCTCCGTAGTCCGCTACCGGGAGCGCGAACGCATCAGGGGGCGCAGCCCGCGGGTGGAGGCGAGCAGTTCCTCCCGCTCCGCGGGGGAGAGGGGCTCGAGCCCGGCCGCCATCCCGAGCGCCATCCGGAAGAGACGCTCGTCCCCCGGGGGGATGAGGGCCGTCACCCCCTCGGAAAGGGTGAAGCGCAGCGCTTTCCGTGCCAGGACCGGGTCGTCGATCGGCCGGTACCAGCAGTTGGGGTAGCGGCGCTCGTCCGACCCGCGCCACGGCCCGTGGGCCATCGCCTTGATGGCCAGCCGCGCCACCCCCTGCCGCGCCGCCTTCTCGAGGACCTGCGGCCCGAAATCGCCGCGCGCGTAGCAGACGTAGTTGACCGGGAAGAGGATGGAGTCGAAGGGGTGGCGGTCGAGCATGGCGAGCGCCGCCTCGACCGAGTGGGCGGAAAAGCCGATGTGGCGGATCACCCCCCCGCGCCGCGCCTCGGCAAACGCCTCCATCGCCCCGCCCGGGGCGAAGATCTCCTCGACCTCCCCCATCCCGGCGACGGAATGAAACTGGTAAAGGTCGAAGTGGTCGGTCCCGAGGCGGCGGAGCGACCGCTCGAGCTCCGCCCGCGCCCCGGCGGCCGAGCGCTCCAGGGTCTTGCAGGCCAGGAACACCCTCTCCCGGCGCCCCGGGAGGGCCCGGCCCAGCTTGCGCTCCGCCTCCCCCTCCCCGTAGAAGGGGGCGACATCGAAGTAGTTCACCCCGCCGGCGGCCGCCTCTTCCACCAGGGCGTCCACCCCCTTCTGGGTCATGCCGAGGAGCGTCATCCCCCCCAGTCCGAGGATGGACAACTCCACGCCGTCGCGGAAAGGTCGTCTGGGAATCCCGGGATGAGTCATGGCGCCCCCGAAAGGCGGACGGCCCGGGCGATCAGGCCTCGAGTTTCACGACATCCTGCGCCTGGGCCCCCTTGGGCCCCTGGGTCACGGTAAACTCCACGCGATCCCCTTCGTCCAGCGACTTGAAGCCGGCGGCCTGGATCGCGGAATGGTGCACGAAGACATCGTCCCCCGAGTCGCGCCGGATGAAGCCGTACCCTTTTTCGTTATTGAACCACTTGACCACGCCTTGTTCTTTCATGTCGCCTCTTTTTACTTGATCGGAAACGCCGACGGGGCGCGGCACCGGCCGTGCCCCGCCTTTTCTTCGAATATACACGCGCCTCCCGAAAAAAGCAACGTGCGCGGGCGGGCGGGGGGTATCGGCGGGGCGAAGGATCAAACTTCGAAGGAACCGGGCTTCGGAACCCGCTCCGGGGGCTCGTCCAGGCCGCCGGGGAGGCACTCGGGGCAGGGGCAGAGCGCGCGCAGGTATTCGAAGGGGTAGATCCCCGTCGAGTGCCCGTCGCTCCAGGTGAAGCCGAGGGCGTAGTTCCCGATCGGGAAGACCGTCGTCCGTTCGAGCGAGGCCGGGATATCCCCGTGGCGCACCTTCCGCTCCCCCGTGAACTCCTCCACGCAGGAGGCGCACATGCACTTCTCCCGCAGGTACCAGGAGGGGTAGGAGCTCCGGTGCCCGTCGCTCCAGGTGATGTCGGTTTGTCTCGGGCTGACGCGCCTGACCAGTCTCGGCGTGATGGGGGTCAAATCGGTTCCTCCCTGCGCCGGGGTTCTCCGGGCCCCGCCTGCGCATCGGCGGGGTCCGGGGCGCCCGGAAGCGCCCGCTTCATCCTTTCCATGAAATTGTCCCCGGACTCGAATCCCGTCCCCCGGAGTCCGGCTAGTTCCTCCCCCCGCGGGTCGAGGAAGACATAGGTCGGGACCCCCTGGACGTCGTAGCGGTCCCTCACTCTCTCCGCGAGGGGATCCCCGGCTTCCGTCAGGTCGACCTTCAGCATGACGAAGCGGCGCGAAAGCGCGACGACCTCCGGCAGCGCGAAGGTCTTCGCGTCCATTTCATGGCAGGGGGCGCACCAGTCGGCGAAGAAATCGACCAGGACCGGCTTCCCCTCCCGCCGGGCCTGCTCGAGCGCCTCTTCGGAATAGGGGATCCACTCGATGCCGCCGGCGCGCTCCGCGCCCCCCGTCCCCGCGCGTCCCAGGCCGGCCTCGATCCCCGCGGCGGCCGAGTAGAGGGCGGCGGCGAAGAAGAGGGTGCCGACGAGGTTGCGCACGAAGGTGAAGGTCTTCCCCGCCCCGGGGACCGCGTCGATCCACGCCAGGTAGATCCCACCCAGGAGGAATACCAGCGCGAGCGCCAGCGGGTAGAGGAACGGGCCGGGAAGGAGGTTTTTCAGGAACCAGACGGCCATCGCCAGGAGGATGAAGCCGAAAATCTTCCGGACCCACACCATCCAGGCACCCGAGCGCGGCAGCCGGTGGAGGCTCCCCGAAAAGATCCCCAGCAGGAGAAAGGGGACGCCGAGCCCGAGGGCGAGGGTGAAAAAGAGGCCGAATCCCAGCAGGGCGCTGCCGCGGTTGCCGACGTAGGTCAGAAGCCCCAGGACGAAGGGGCCGATGCAGGGGGCCGCGACGACGCCCACCGTCAGCCCCATCAGGAGCGACCCGGCAAATCCCCCCCGCGAGCCGCCGGCCAGGCGCATGAGGGGGGCGGGAAGGCGCAGTTCGTACAGGTCGAACAGGCTGAGCGCCAGGAGCACCATCACCAGCGCCATCGCCAGGAGCACCGGCGGGTACCGGAGCGCCCCCCCGAACAGCCCCCCCGTCAGCGCGGCGAAGACCCCCAGGACGGAATAGGTGACGGCCATCCCGAGCACGTACACGAGGGCGTGCAGCGCCACGCTCCCCCTGCGCCCCCCCGACTGCCCGCCGAAATAGGTGATCGTGATCGGGATCATCGGGTAGATGCAGGGGGTGAGCGCCAGCCCCAGCCCCCCCAGGAAGACCAGGAGGAACGTCATCCCGAGCCCCCCGGCCCCGAAATCGGCGGAAGCCGGTGCGGGGCTGACGGCCGCGGTCCCCTCCCCCTGCGCCAGGGGGACCTCCACCTCGAACGGCTGCCAGACGGGGGGATAGCAGGAACGGCCGTCGCATGCCTGGGTGCGCACCCTCCCCTTGACGAGGACCCTCTCCCGGCCGGCGGGGTCCGACGGGGTGACGTCGGCCGTGACCCGCACGGTGCCGTCGTAGACCGCCATCGGGCTCTCGGACACCGGGAGCTTCTTCACCTCCGGCTCGGGAAACCGGACCGGGCCGAGGACGACGCCCGGGACCGGATCGAACTCGACCCGGGTCGGGATGAGGTACTCCTCGAGCGGGCGGTCGCTGTTGATGTGGAAGGGGGGCGTGATCGCGATCTCGATCTCCAGCTCGGCGGTCTCCCCGGGCGCCGGCGCCTCCGCGGGCGCCAGGGCGCGGACCGAGACCACGGCGGGGGTGTCCGCGCCGGCGGGCCCGGCCGATGCCATGAAAGCGAGGATGAGGGCGAGGGCGATCTTCATGCCCCCCCATTATAACGGTTCGGCCCCGCGCCGGACAGAAAAAGACTTACAGGAGCAGGAACGAGACGACCATCGCCGCGACGACGACCCCCTGCCCGATCCTCACCGCGCGCGGGCGCCTCTTTTTGAGCGCGTGCCACCCGCGGGCCAGCGGCAGCATCAGGGCGATGATGGCGGCGCTCATGAGGAGGCAGCCCGCATAGCCCGCCTCGAGGCCCAGGACGGGCTCCAGCTGGCGCCGCAGGAGCGAGTAGATGACGTAGAGGTGGGCGCCGTAGACCAGGAGCGACTCCTGCCCCGCGAGCCGGACGGGCCCCAGCCACCCGGCCCCGGCCCCGCGCGCCTCGCACCGGTAGAGCAGGGCGACAATGACAAAAATGCACCCCAGGCGCACCATCAGGTAGAGGGGGCTGGTGGTGTAGAAGTCGACGTGTCCGGGCAGCGTCCAGGGGACGGAGCGCAGGAGCAGCCCCGCCGCGATCAGCCCCGCGCCCGCGAGCGCCGCCCGTTTCATGTAGCGCGGGACCGCTTCGGCTTCCACCGAGCGAAGGAAGCAGTGGGCCGCCGACGCCCCCGCCAGCACGAACGAGATCCAGGGGAAGAGGGGGAAGAGCGACACCTTGTGCGGGTTGAGATAGAGCGCCAGCGGGAGCGGCAGGTCCGGGCGGAAATCCCTGGCCCAGACCCAGGGGGTGACCAGGGCGGCCGCGATCCCGAGGCCCCCGGCCGCATAGGGCAGGAGGCTCCGCCTCCGCACGATGATCGCCAAAAGGAGGAGGACGAGCAGGGAGGCCACGATGCACTGCAGGATGTCGACCTTGAACGTCCGCTCCCACACGAGGGCGTTGTCCCGGTTATCCAGGTACCAGCCGAGGCCGTACCCCTGCAGGTGGATGTTGTAGGCGACCAGCAGGATGAAGCCGAGGCGCCGGAGCTGCCGCCAGAAGGGGGGGCGGAAGCGGACCCAGTCGTCCCACCGGGAGCGGCCCTGCAGGATGAGGGAAAAACCGGTGGCGAAGAGGAAGGCGGGGGCGACCAGGCCGTTGACGAAGGCGACCCAGAAGAAAAGTTCCGAGCCCTGTTTCAGCGCGGGGGGGAGATAGGCGTTCACCACGTGGGTTTCCACCATCACCAGGATGGCGAAACCGCGCAGCAGGTCGACGAATCCGTAGCGCGGCCCTGGGGCCGCCGTGGAGGTCATGGGAATCCACCCCGGAGCTGGAGACTATGGGTGCCGCAAAAAGAGAGGGAGGATACTCCGGCGCGCGGAATCGGGCAAGGGGCATTTGCGCCAACCGCCTGTACATCAAGCGCCGAAGCTCCTATCATGGATGCCTATGCGACAGCAGCGCGCGCCCTTGACGGTAGAGGAAAACGTGCCGCTGGCCCCCCACACGACCCTCGGGGTGGGGGGGCCGGCCCGGTTCTTCGCCCGGGTGGCGGACGAGGAGGCGCTCCCGGACGCCCTCGCGTTCGCCCGGGCCCGCGCCTGCCCCGTCTTCGTCCTCGGGGGGGGGAGCAACATCGTCGTCTCCGACCGGGGCTTTGCCGGGCTGGTCCTCAGGATGGAGATCGCCGGCATCCGCCGCGGCGCCGACGGCGCCACGCTCCATGCCGGGGCCGGGACGGAGTGGGACCTCCTGGTCCGCCGTGCGGTGGAGAGCCGCCTGGCGGGGATCGAATGCCTCAGCGGGATCCCCGGGACCGCGGGCGCGGTCCCGGTTCAGAACGTGGGGGCCTACGGGCAGGAGGCGGGGGACGTCATCGCCGGCGTGCGGGCGTGGGGCCTGGAGGAGGAATCGGTCCGCCGCTTTGACCGGGACGGGTGCGCTTTCGGCTACCGTTCGAGCCTATTCAACCGGCCGGGCGGCCGCCGCTGGGTCATCGTGGAGGTAAGCTTCCGGTTGCGCCCCGGGGGGGAGGCCCGGATCGACTACCCCGACCTCGGGGAGCGCTTCGCGGGGCGGCAGGATCCTCCTTCGCTCGCCGAGGTGCGCGACGCTGTGCTCCAGATCCGCCGGGCGAAGGGGATGGCGTGGAACCCGGGCGACCCCGAGAGCCGCAGCGCCGGGTCTTTCTTCAAGAACCCGGTCCTTCCCCCGGCGACGGTCGAGGCGCTGGAGAAGGCCCTCGGGCCGGGAACCGACCGCATCCCCCGCTTCCCCGTCCCCGGCGGCGGGATCAAGGTTCCGGCGGCGTGGCTGATCACGCGTGCCGGGCTCGGCCCGGAGACCTCGAGCGGGGGCGCCCGGATCTCGGCCAGGCACGCCCTGGCCATCGTCAACCGTGGGGGGGCCACCTCGGACGACATTCTCGACCTGATGGACAAGATCCGGCGCCGGGTCCGGGAGGCCTGGGGCGTCGACCTCGAGCCGGAGCCGATCTTTGTGGGATTTGAGCCTTTCATTGGTTAATATGGAGCGGATTCAGCCGGCTGTTCACAGGGGATCCCAGCGATCCGGGAGGAAGCGATGACAAAAGGCGTGATGGCAGGAATCGGGTGTCTGGCAATCATAGTGATCGGGGCCGCCATCCTGGGGTTCGCCGCCTGGGGGGTCTACAACGGCCTCATCACCGAGCAGCAGAAGGTGGAGGCCCAGTGGGCGCAGGTGGAAAACGTCTACCAGCGGCGGGCCGACCTCGTCCCCAACCTGGTCGCCACGGTCAAGGGGTACGCGGCGCACGAAAGCGAAGTGCTGCAGGCGGTGACCGAGTCGCGGGCCAAGGTGGGCTCGATGCAGATGACGCCGGAGATGCTCGGCGACCCGGCGGCGCTCGAGCAGTACCAGCAGGCCCAGGCCGGTCTCGGCAGCGCCCTGTCGCGCCTGATGCTGGTCGTGGAACGCTATCCCGACCTGAAGGCCAACCAGAATTTCCTGGAACTGCAGAGTCAGCTGGAGGGGACCGAGAACCGGATCACGGTGGAACGGATGCGGTTCAACGAGGCGGCGCAGGCCTACAACACGCGGGTCCTGCGCTTCCCGGACAACCTCTTCGCCCGCTTCTTCGGCTTCGGGCAGAAGGCCTATTTCCAGTCCGCCCCGGGGAGCGACCAGGCCCCCGTGGTCGATTTCACCGACTAGGATGATCTGATGCTGCGACGGGTCCCGGCTCTTGCCTTTCTCCTCCTCCAGGGTGCGCTGGCGCTGGCCCTGGACGTGCCGACCCTCGAGCGGCGCGTCACCGACCTGGCGGGCGTCCTCTCCGCCCAGCAGGCGGGCGCGCTCGAGGAGAAGCTCCGCCGCCTGGAAGAGACCGATTCCACCCAGGTGGCCGTGCTCATCATTCCCGGGCTCGAGGGGGAACTGCTGGAAGCCTACACCATGCGCATCGCCGAATCGTGGCGGCTGGGGCAGAAGGGGAGGGATAACGGGGCCCTCCTCTTCGTGGCGATGAAGGACCGGGCCATCCGCATCGAGGTGGGCTACGGGCTGGAGCCGACCCTGACCGACGCCCGCAGCCGGCGCATCATCCAGAACGACATCGTCCCCCGCTTCCGCGCCGGCGATTTCCCGGGGGGGATCGACGCGGGGGTGACGGGCATCATCCGGACCGTCCAGGGGGATTACCAGTCCGGCCCCGATTCGGGGGCGGGGGCCGATAAGCCCTCGGGAATCCTGAATGTCCTCTTCGTCCTGATCTTCCCCCTCCTGTGGCTTCTGAGCATCACGGGGAAATGGGGCGGCGGCCTGATCGGGGCCGCGGCCGGGGCGGTTCTCCCCTACATGTTCATCGCCCGGAGTTTCCCCCTGGCGCTGGGGGGGGGAGGGCTCGGGGCCGTGGCCGGCTTTTTCCTGGGGGCGATGGCCCAGGCGGCGGCGAAATCGGGGGGCGGGCGCGGCGGTCCCTCCGGCGGCGGCTACACGGGAGGCTTTCCCGGAACCTTCGGCGGCGGCTTCGGGAGGGGCGGCGGCTTCGGGGGCGGCGGCTTCGGGGGCGGCGGCTTCGGGGGCGGCGGTTTCGGCGGCGGAGGCTTCGGCGGCGGCGGGGGCGGTTTCGGCGGCGGAGGCAGTTCCGGGAGCTGGTAAAACCATCCCCTTATCGGGTGCGGCATGACACTATTGAGCGAGCGGGAACAGAAAGCGGTCGAGGAGGCGATCCGGAAGGCGGAAAGCCGCACCTCGGGCGAGATCGTCTTCGTCGTGACCCCGGCCTCCGGCCGGTATCTGCACGCCACCCTGCGCGGCGCGCTCCTGGGGATGGCGGCGGTCACGATCGCCTTCCTCCTCCTCCCCTTCCCCCACACCGCGCTGACGATTCTCACGGTGGAGCCGCTCGCGTTCGCCGTTTTCTATGCCCTCCTCCCCCGTCTCCCCCTGAGGCGCTGGTTCATCTCGAAGCAGACCCTGGACACCCGGGTGCGGGAGGCCGCCTTCATGCAGTTCTACTCGAGCGGCCTGGACCGGACGCGCGAATCGAACGGGGTGGAGATCTACCTGTCGCTCTTCGAGCGCGAGGTCGTCGTGCTGGGGGACCGGGGGATCCACGCCAGGATGGGAAACCGGAGCTGGGACGAGGTCAGGGACCTGATCATCCGCGGGATCCGCGAAAAACGGGCGGGCGAGGGGATCTGCGCCGCCGTCGACCTCCTCGGGAAGGTCCTCGCGGAGCACTTCCCCCCGCGCCCCGACGACGTGAACGAGCTCCCCGACGGGGTCGTCCACCGCCCCTGACCCCGCCGCCCCCGTATGCTATAATGAAGACCTCACCATCGCAGCAGGGGACGACGATGCCGATTTACGAATACAGATGCCGGGAGTGCAGCGCGGAATTCGAGAAACTGGTCTTCGGGTCCGGAGCGGAACGGGATATCCGCTGCCCGGGCTGCCGGTCGGCCGAAGTCGAGCAGGTCTATTCCTGCTTCAACGGCGTGTCCCGCTCCGCCGACGGGAGCACCCACTCGATCTCCTCCGGATGCTCCTCCTGCAGTTCTTCGAGCTGCGCCGGCTGCAAGGGGCACTGACCCCCTTCAGGGGTCGGCGGTGGTGATTTCGCGGAAGCTGATCCGGTCGGCCGGAATCAGGCTGATGGCCATCCGCACCGCCGCCGGGTCGGACCGGATGCGCGCCTCCCCGCCGATCGACACCCGCGGGGTTCCGAAAACCACCCCCGCCGCCGCCGGGGTGAGGTTCGCGACGATCAGGCCCCCCTCGATCCCGCTCCCCGGGCCGGAAAGATCCACCCTCCCCTCCCCCAGGACCAGGACCAGGCCGGCCCAGGCGATCGGGCCGGAGCAGTCGAGCGCCCCGGTCACGACAAGGATCCCTCCCCCGGAAAAGCCGCCGGGCGCCGAGAGGTCCCCCCTGACCAGCGTAATCCTGGGCGCCTGCCCCGGGGCGTTCCAGGCGGCGGCGCTGTCGTAGACCCCCAGGCCGGGGGCCGCGCCCCCGCTCCAGGTCTGCGGGCCGTCGAGCACCAGGTCGGCCATCCGCGGCGCCCGGACATGGATGAAGTCCTCGAGGGCCCGGGGGTCCAGGAGGCGCGCGCGCCCCCGGTCCGATGCGATGGAGGCCGTGATGTCCCCCACCGAGGGGGTCTCCAGCCCCCCGCCCGCGACGGTCCCGGCGGCGCCCGCGGCCGTACGGAGGATGGAAGCGGGATCGACTCCGTCCCCCGCGTCCGTGTCGACGGCGCCGATCCCCGGCGCGCCGACCCCGTCGATCACGGGGTTTCCCGCAAGGAGGGCGTCCACGCCCGAACCGAGGACGGTCAGCGCCGGGCCGGGGTCCCAGAGCCGATCGCGCCGGAGCCGGGTTTCGAAGACCGCCACCGAGTTGCGGCGCACGAGGGCCCCGGTAAGCTCGGCGAAGGTCCGGGCCACCCCGAGGGAGCGAACGATCACGACCCCGTCACCGTCGGTGAAGGGATCGTCCCCGGGGTCCGCGCCCAGCTCCGAAGGGTCGCCGTTGTTGTCGGTGACCTTGACGAAATAGCGGCTGAGCACCCGTTCGGCCTCACCGCCGGCGGCGACCAGGGGGAGCCCCGAGAGGGGGATGAGGGGGGTCCCCGCCGCGCCGCCGAGAGCCCCGGTGCTCAAAACCCCGTCGTCGGGGAGTCCGGCCGTGGCGCTCCCGGGGGCGTCGATGTCCAGGACCTGGGCCGTCAGCGGCGGCAACGGCATGCGTGCCCGCGCGGTGCGGGCGGCGGCGACCGCGGCGGGGGAGGCGTCCCAGGCGCCGTCCGGCCCCCGGAGCACCGCGTCGAGGTCCAGGCCGCCGAGGAGCACGGCCGCGTGGTCCAGCCCGGCCAGGGCGGCGTAGGTCGCCCGGGTATGAGATTCGAAGTTGTCGCTGATCCGCACCCCGGTCACGGCGTCGAGGGTCATGAAAAGCCCCAGGACCGAGAAGAGGATCAGCGCGAAAAGCGTCATCGGCAGGGCCACCCCCTCCTCCCGATCCTCCCTTTCCCGCATGGGCCGTTCCTCCCCCGTTATTGTTTCGCTACCCCCGCTCGTATCTCCCGATTTCCACCCTCCGCTTTCGGGAAAGGGGTGTTATACTTCCGATTTTCGACAACCCTGGTCCGGGAGAGGAACGATGAGGAAGTGCGGGATGAAAGGGAGCGCGGGCGCCCGCCGTGCCGGCGCTCGCACCGGCCTGCTGATGCTCGCGGCGGCAACCCTGTTGCTGGCGCCGCTGCTGACGGGGTGCGCGAAGAAGGGGAAGGTGCCGGTCGCCGACACCGGCCCGGTGCGCATCGTGGTCCTCCCCTTCGAGGTGCCCGAGGACGACCCGGAGCTGCGGTGGGCGGCCATGGCCGCCCCCATCCTCATGGCCAGGGCGAGCCAGCAGTATCCCGATTTCGTCGTCATCCCGCTCTGGGAAACGATGCCGACGGCGATCGCGTCCGCGGGCGCCGCCCGCAGCTTCAACGACGAGACCGCCAATTCGGCCGCGAACTGGCTGGGGGCCAAATGGGCCGTCATGGGATCGATCACCCACCGCAAGGGGAGCGCCTATTCCCTGGTGATCGATTTCATCCCGACCGGAAGCTCCGATGTCCCCTACCGGTACATCAAGACCAGGCGGATGGAATCGATGGGCGCCGCCTTCCTCGCCTCCATCCGGCAGTTCCTGCGCTTTTCGACCGGCAGGGTCCTCCCCCCGCCGAAGGTGAAGATTCCGGGACTCGACCGGATGAGACCGGCGGCGGAAGCTCTGGACCGCGAGTACGGATGGTTCGTCGAAGCGGAGCCCGGGAGCGCGGGCGCGATCCTGGAGGAAATGGCTCCCGCGGAGAAGGGGCTGGCGCGGCTGCTGCTGAACCCGGCGCTCTACCCGGGCCTCTCGGAATAGGACGGGGCCGCCGGGCGGCCCTCCCGGTTTACATCTCCACCCATTTCCCCTCCCCTTCCCAGATCCTGAGGGTGAAGGGGAAGGGGATGAGCTCGGCCAGGCGACCCTTGACGGCCTCGCAGATGTTCTCGACGGAAGGATATTCGATCAGGTCGTTGAGCATTTTATGGTCGAAATGGCCCAGCCCCTCCTTGATCGATTTCTTCAGCTCGGAGAAATCGATGACCATCCCCGATCGGTTCTCCCCCTCGATCACGACCTCGACCTTGTAGGTGTGGCCGTGCGGCTGCCCGCATTTGCCGTGCCCGGGGATGAAGTGGGCACAGTCGATGTAATCTATGACCCCCAGTTTCATGTCGCCTTCCCTTCCCAAAATTGCATTCTACCACGCCCCCGCCCGGAGCCGCATCGGCGCCGGGGCCGGCGGACGCTTTTTATGAAAAACGCTTTCATAAACCCGCCCGGCTTCCATTGACAGAGTACCCCGCCTTTGTTACATTGCGAGTTTGGTTAGAGACTCGCCCTTGCTTTTGCCTCTCCGGCTGCGGTAATCATATGACCCGGACATACGACGGACAACTGCGAAAGTGGCGGAATTGGCAGACGCGCTGGACTTAGGATCCAGTCCCGCAAGGGGTGGGGGTTCAACTCCCCCCTTTCGCACCAGGGACAACGAACACGAGCGCGGATCGGGAGATCCGACGACACCATCCACACTGTAAACCATAGGCAGGGAAAAGGTGACAGCCGAAATCATCGAGGTCAGCAGCTGCAAGCGAAGCATGACGGCCGAAATACCGTCCGAAGAAGTGGAAAAGGAAATCACGGGCCTGGCCCGGGAATATGCGCGCACCGTCAAGGTCCCCGGCTTCCGTCCCGGAAAGGTGCCGATCTCGATCATCCGGCAGCGCTTCGGGTCGGACCTCTCCGGGGAAGCCACCCAGAAGCTGGTCGAGCGCTGCTGGAAGGACGCGGTCGAAAAGCGCGGGCTGAAACCGCTGGCCCAGCCGGAGATCCAGGAGCTGACGCGCAATCCGGGGGAGAACCTGAAATTCGCCCTCACGTTCGAAGTCCTTCCGGAATTTGAAGTAAAGGACTACGTGGGGCTCGAGGCGACGCAGGACCCGGCCGAGGTCTCCGAGGAGAGTGTCGAGCGGACGATCGACACGTACCGCGAGCGGCAGGCCCAGTTCGTGCCCCTCGAGGGGGCCGAGGCCGCCGACGGGCACTTCCTGACGGTGACGGTCGACGGACGGCTGGAGGGGGAGGAGCGGCCCACCCACGAGGAGGACGTCACCCTCGAAATGGGCAATCCCCAGACAAACGCCGATTTCTCGAGCAATCTGCGCGGCGCCAGGATGGGGGAGACCCGGTCCTTCGACGTCAGCTACCCCGAGGATTTCCAGCGGCCGAGTTTCGCCGGCAAGACGGTCCACTACACGGTCCTGGTGAAGGAGATCAAGGAAAAGCAGCTCCCGGAGCTCAACGACGAGCTGGCCAAGGACCTCGGCTACGAAAGCCTCGAGGCCCTGCGCACGCGGGTGCGGGAGGATTTGGTAACGCAGGCAAGGCAGGCGGCCGAAAAGAAAGCCAGGGAGGAGCTTATGGACACCCTCCTCGAGCGCCAGAAGCTCGAGGTCCCGGAGTGCCTGGTCCAGGAGGAGCTGTCGGCCCGGGCCCACCGGATGGCCAGCAGCCTGGCCTACCAGGGGATCGATCTGGACCGGACCCCCATCGACTGGAAGAAGATGTTCGAGGCGGAGCGGCCCAACGCCGAAAAGACGGTCGGCCGGTCGATGCTGCTCGACGCGATCGCGCGCCAGGAGGACATCCCGGTGACGGACGAGGAGGTCGGGGCCGAACTGGAAAAGCTGGCCGCGGGGACGAACAAGACCGCCGCCGCCTGGCGCGCCCAACTCGAGCAGGAGAACAGGATAGAGGGTCTCGAGCAGCACCTGCGCCGGAACAAGGCGCTTGATTTCATCTATCGCAATGCTAAACTTAACGTGGGGTGATCAGCTTTGGCACTAATACCCATGGTAGTGGAACAAAGCAACCGGGGCGAGAGGGCCTACGACATCTACTCGCGCCTGTTGAAAGACAATATCATCTTCCTGGGAACTCCCATAGATGACAACGTAGCGAATGTCATCACCGCCCAGCTTCTGTTCCTGGAAGCCGAGGACCCGGAAAAGGATATCCACCTGTACATCAACTCCCCCGGCGGCTCCATTTCGGCGGGCATGGCTGTCTACGACACCATGCAGTACATCCGGCCGGACGTGTCGACCATCTGCGTCGGCCAGGCGGCCAGCATGGGTGCCCTGCTGCTGGCCGCGGGCGCCCCCGGAAAGCGTTTCGCCTTGCCGAACTCCAGAATCCTGATTCATCAACCCTCCATGAGCGGCCTGGCGGGTCAGGCCACCGACATCGACATCCACGCCCGGGAAATCCTCAGGCTGCGCGAGTCGATGAACCAGATCCTCGCCAAACACACGGGACAGAACCCCGAGCGGATCGAGAAGGACGTCGAGAGGGACTACATCATGACCGCCGTCCAGGCGAAGGATTACGGGCTGGTGGATCAGGTCATCTCGAGAAAAGAGTAGGGTAGCTGCTCCTTACCCTGGAGGACTCCTTTGAAAAAAGACGACGATAGAGATGATGTCCTGCGGTGCTCCTTCTGCTCCAAGAGCCAGAACGAGGTCAAGAAGCTCATCGCCGGGCCCACGGTCTATATCTGCGACGAGTGCGTGGACGTCTGCAACGAGATCATCGCCGACGACGTCGCCGCCTCCCCGATCGGGGAGAAACTCCCCAAGCCACAGGAAATAAAAGAGTTTCTCGACCTTTACGTCATCGGGCAGGAGATCACCAAGAAGAAGCTGGCCGTCGCCGTCTACAACCACTACAAGCGCCTGGAAATGGCCAAGAAGCGGGGCGACCTGGAGCTGCAGAAGAGCAACGTGCTCCTGATCGGGCCCACCGGCACGGGGAAGACGCTCCTGGCGCAGACGCTGGCCCGGATGCTGTCCGTCCCCTTCGCCATCGTGGACGCGACCACCCTGACCGAAGCGGGGTACGTGGGCGAGGACGTGGAGAACATCATCCTCAAGCTGCTGCAGAACGCCGGCGGCGACAAGGAGAAATGCCAGCAGGGGATCGTCTACATCGACGAGATCGACAAGATCGCGCGCAAGGACGAAAACCCCTCCATCACCCGCGACGTCTCCGGCGAGGGGGTCCAGCAGGCGCTCCTGAAGATCCTGGAAGGCACGGTGGCCAACGTCCCCCCCCAGGGGGGGCGGAAGCACCCGCACCAGGAGTTCATCCAGATCGACACCACCAACATCCTCTTCATCTGCGGCGGCGCCTTCGTGGGCCTGGAAAAGGTCATCGAGCGCCGCGTGGGGAAGAAGAGCATGGGCTTCCTGGTCGCCGACAAGGAATCGTCCGGGCCGAAGACGCCGAAGAAGGGGCGGAGCGCCGACATCCTGCAGATGTGCGAGCCGCGGGACCTGATCAAGTACGGCCTGATCCCGGAGTTCGTCGGCCGGTTGCCCGTCGTCGGGTCGCTGTGCGAGCTCGACCAGGCGGCGCTCGTGGAGATCCTCACCAAGCCGAAGAACGCCTTGGTGCGCCAGTACCAGAAACTGTTCGAGTTCGAAAACGTCAAGATGAAGTTCACGGACGACGCGGTGGCCGCCGTCGCCACCCAGGCGCTGGAACGGAAGATGGGGGCCCGGGGATTGAAAATCATCCTCGAGGATCTTATGCTGGACGTGATGTATCAGTTGCCTTCACAGAAGAAGGTGAAGGAATTCGTGGTTACGCGGGAGATGGTCGAAAACAAGGACATCGTCTTCTCGTTACTGGAAAAGGCCGGATAAGCCCAAAGCATGACAAACGAACTGTCGCCAGGAAAAACCGAACGGCTGCCCATGATCCCGATCCGGGATGTGGTGGTCTTCCCCCACATGATGATCCCGTTCGTGATCGGGCGCCCCTCGTCGGTGCGCGCGCTGGAATTCGCCCTGGAAGGCTCCAAGCGGGTGTTTCTGGCGACCCAGATGGACGCTTCGGTCGACGATCCCAAGGCCTCCGACATCTACGCGGTCGGGACGGCGGCCACCATCGTCCAGAGCGTCAAGCTCTCCGACGGCAACATCAAGGTCCTGGTCGAGGGGATCCAGCGGGTGCGCGCCCTCCGTTTCGTGAGCGACCCGGGTTTCTTCGTCGCCGACGTGGAGCTGCTGGAGGAGACCTCCGCCTCGAGCGCCCGTACCACCCTTCTGGTCAAGAGACTGCAGACGGTTTTCGAGCAGTTCTCCAAGCTCAGCCACCACGTGAATTACGACGCCATCCTCAACGCGATGAAGACCCTGGAGCCGTCCAAGCTGGCGGACAACATCTCGGCCAACCTCCCGATCGGCATCGAGGAGAAGCAGCAGCTGCTGGAAATGGTCGACCTCGGCGAGCGGATCGAGAAGATCAACGAGATCATCGAAGTCGAGATGGAGAAGATCAAGGTGGACCGCAACATCCAGGGGCGGGTCAAACGCCAGATGGAGCGGGCGCAGAAGGAATACTACCTCAACGAGAAGATGAAGGCGATCCAGAAGGAACTGGGCCGCAAGGACGAAAAGAGCGAACTGGACGACCTCAAAAAGCAGCTCGAGGCGGCCAAACTGCCCAAAGAGGCGCACGAAAAGGCCACCAAGGAGATCCAGCGGCTGGAGATGATGCCGCCGATGTCGGCCGAGTCGATCGTCTCCCGCACCTATCTCGACTGGCTCCTGGCTGTGCCCTGGAACAAGAAATCGAAGGAGATCCGGGACATCAACTGGTCCGCCAAGGTGCTCGAGGAGGACCATTACGGCCTGGAGAAGATCAAGGACCGCATCCTCGAATTCCTCGCCGTCCGCAGCCTGGTCAAGAAGCCGCAGGGGACCATCCTCTGCTTCGTCGGCCCTCCCGGGGTCGGCAAGACCTCGCTGGGGAAGTCGATCGCGCGCGCCACGGGGAGGAAGTTCGTGCGCCTGTCGCTGGGCGGGGTGCGGGACGAGGCCGAGATCCGGGGACACCGCCGGACCTATATCGGCGCCCTCCCGGGCCAGATCATCCAGTACATGAAAAAAGCGGGGACCCGCAACCCGGTATTCATGCTCGACGAGGTGGACAAGATGAGCATGGATTTCCGCGGAGACCCTTCGGCCGCCCTGCTCGAGGTGCTCGACCCGGAACAGAACCACATGTTCGTCGATCACTACCTCGACACCGAGTTCGATCTTTCGATGGTGATGTTCATCGCGACGGCCAACGTCCTGCACACCATTCCGCGGGCGCTGCAGGACCGGATGGAAGTCATCCAGCTCTCGGGGTACACCGAAAACGAAAAACTGGAGATCGCCAAGCGGTTCCTGGTCAAAAAGCAGGTCGAGGCCAGCGGACTGTCGGCGGAGCAGATCCGCTTCGGCGACGAGGCCCTGCTGGAGATCATCCGCAAGCACACGCGCGAATCGGGCGTCCGGAACCTGGAACGCGAAATCGCCAACGTCTGCCGCAAAACGGCCAAGCGCATCGTCACCTCGGAACTCGAGACGAGCGACATCACCCCAGGGGAGGTGGAAAAGCTCCTGGGCCGGCCGAAATTCCGGATACAGGCGATCAGTGAAAACAACCAGGTCGGGCTGGCCACGGGCCTGGCCTGGACCGAGGTCGGGGGGGAGGTGCTGCAGACCGAGGCGACCCTCATGGAGGGTAAGGGGCAGCTGACCCTGACCGGGAAACTGGGCGAGGTCATGCAGGAATCGGCGCGGGCGGCCATGAGCTTCGTCCGGAGCCGGGCGGCCGATTACGGCATCGGCCGGGAGTTCCACCGGAGGATGGACCTGCACATCCACGTCCCCGAGGGGGCGATCCCGAAGGATGGTCCTTCGGCCGGGATCACCCTGGCCACCACCATCGTTTCCGCCCTGACCCGGATTCCGGTTCGCAGGGACGTCGCGATGACGGGGGAGATCACCCTGCGGGGGAAGGTGCTCCCGATCGGCGGCGTCAAGGAGAAGCTCCTGGCCGCGCACCGGGCAGGGATCAAGAACGTCCTCCTCCCGAAGGAAAACGAGAAGGACCTGGAGGACCTGCCGCCCGAGATCCTGGAGGCCCTGGAGGTTCACCTGGTCGAAACGATGGACGAAGTCCTGGAAATGGCGCTGGAGCGCAAGCCCGTGCCGAGCCAGGTGACCCCGATATCGGATATCGGCGGCATGCGTCCCGGCGAAAACGTGGCGCACTGACCCATTCCCGCAAGATTCAGCGTGATCCATTCCGAATTCGTCACAAGCGCCGTATCTGAAACCGATTTCCCGGTTCCGGGAATTCCCGAGGTGGTCTTCGCGGGAAGATCCAACGCCGGGAAGTCCAGCCTGATCAACCGGCTGACAGGCAACCGGGGTCTTGCCCGGACCAGTTCCACCCCGGGCAAGACCCAGAGCGTCAATTTTTACCGGATCAACGGATCCTTCTATTTCGTCGATCTTCCCGGCTACGGCTACGCGAAGGCGGCCAAATCGGAGATCCGGCAGTGGAGGGCCCTCATCGAGGGCTATTTCCTCCGCCGCTCCGTTATCGCGCTGGCGATCCACCTCGTCGACTCGAGGATGCCCCCGACCGACATGGACCTCCAGCTGTCTGAATGGCTCGCCGGGCTCGGGGTCCCGCGGCTCGTCGTCGCGACCAAGTCCGATAAGTTGTCCAATAACCAGAAGGGCGCTCAGTTGCGCGCCATTTCCGGCTCCCTGCAGGAGTGTCCCGTCGTCATGGCTTCGGCCGAAACCGGGACGGGCTCGAAGGAGATCTGGAGACGAGTGCTGGAAGCAACCGCGGCGGTCCCATCCTCAAACGAATAACGGTTCCCCGCCCCCGGCACGGGAGGCGGTCGGGAGCCTTTCTCCCCCTGGAGGGAGCCCATGCCTGAAACGACGCAAAGTCGAAACGCGGGCGGCCGCGAGAACGGCCACCTGGACATCCGTGAACTGAAGGAAATGAACATCGCCGCGCTGGCGGAGATCGCCAAGGGGCTCGGCGTCCCGGGCTACACCGGGATGCGAAAACAGGAACTGATCTTCCAGATCCTGAAGGCGCAGACCGAGGCCAGCGGCCTGGTCTTCTCCGAGGGGGTCCTGGAGTGCCTCCCCGAGGGGTTCGGGTTCCTGCGGGCGCCGGACTACAACTACCTGCCGGGGCCGGACGACATCTACGTGTCCCCGTCCCAGATCCGCAAGTTCGACCTGAGGACCGGGGACACCGTTTCGGGGCAGATCCGCCACCCCAAGGAGGGGGAGCGCTACTTCGCCCTGATCAAGGTGGAGGCCGTCAACTTCGAGCACCCGGACGCCGCCAAGGACAAGATCTTCTTCGACAACCTGACCCCGCTCTACCCCAATGAACAACTGAAGCTGGAAACGGGGCCGGGGAACCTCTCCGGCCGGGTCATGGACATGCTCGCCCCCATCGGCAAGGGGCAGCGCGGCCTGATCGTCTCCCCCCCCCGGACGGGGAAGACCATGCTGCTGCAGTCGATCGCCAACTCCATCTCCAAGAACCACCCCGAGGTGGACCTGATCGTGCTCCTGATCGACGAGCGCCCGGAAGAGGTCACCGACATGCAGCGGTCGGTGAAGGGGGAGGTCGTCGCCTCCACCTTCGACGAGCCGGCCTCGCGCCACGTGCAGGTGGCGGAAATGGTGCTGGAGAAGGCCAAACGCTTCGTCGAGCACAAGCGGGACGTGGTCATCCTCCTCGACAGCATCACGCGCCTGGCCCGGGCCTACAACACCATCGTGCCCCCGAGCGGGAAGGTCCTGTCGGGCGGCGTGGACAGCAACGCCCTGCAGCGGCCGAAGCGCTTCTTCGGCGCCGCGCGCAACATCGAGGAGGGGGGGAGCATCACCATCATCGCCACGGCCCTGGTGGACACCGGGAGCCGCATGGACGACGTGATCTTCGAGGAATTCAAGGGGACCGGCAACATGGAGCTCCACCTGGAGCGCAAACTGGTCGACAAGCGCGTCTTCCCCGCCATCGACATCAACAAGTCCGGGACCCGCAAGGAGGAACTGCTCGTCGACTCGGCCGACCTCGCCCGCATCTGGGTCCTGCGCAAGGTGCTCAACCCGCTCTCTCCCGTCGAAAGCATGGAGCTGCTCCTGGAAAAACTTTCCAAGACCAAGACGAACAGCGATTTCCTGAACTCGCTCTCCGGAGGGAAAAACTGACTCCCGGCGACGCGCCGGTTCAGCCCGCGCCCCCGATTCGGGTATAATGGGGCGGGAGGGGAACCATGCGCCTGCCGAAAACCACCGTTTTTCTTGTTGTCCTGTTGATCGCGGCCGGGCCGGCGGCAACGGCCCAGCTGCGCAACCACAGCCCATACGACCACGACGGGATCCAGAGGGAGCGGACCGGGTTCATGCTCCACGAGGGGGGGAAGGCCGAGTTCACCTGGACCTCCTACTGGACCCAGATGACGGCCCAGTCCTTCCCCGACCGGGTGGCCATCTTCGTCTGGCACTTCGGGGACGGCACGAAGGCCTACTCGCGCCAGGGGGAACTGATCGGCGACCTGGGAAGGCTCACCGCCTACCTGGTGAGCCAGCAGGCGCCCGAGCTCGAGGACCGCGACCGCCGAAAGATCCAGCCGCTCTCGAAGGCCAACTTCCCGACCCGGGTGGAACTCTGGATCGGGGAGGCGGGGGAAGAAACCGGTTACGTCCCCGATGTGCAGGGGGACCACGCCTGCTTCGGCGCCGCATCGATCGAGGTCGGCCGCTTCTACCATTTCTCGGAATGCCCCTGAGACGGCCGCCGGGGGAGGCGGCTAGCGGGGGTCGATGACGCTCGCCTCGGCGTATTTGCGGCCGAAATCGGGGATGCCGGCCAGCTCGATGTACCGGGTGCGCTCCGCGATCCGCTCCGCCTCCAGCCGCCGACCGCGGGACATCAGGGCGAGCCGGGCGCCCGTCCCCGCCGCGTTCCCCACCTGCCGGTACCGCTCCAGGGGCAGGGGCGGGAGCATCCCGATGGCGACGGCGCTCTCCACGTCGATGAAGGTCCCGAACGCCCCGGCGATGAGGACCCGCCCGATCACCCCCTCCTCGAGCCCCTCCGCTTCGCACAGGGCCCGGATCCCCAGGCGGATGGCGGCTTTGGCCAGCTGCAGTTCCCGGACGTCCTTCTGGGACACGGTGATCGCTTCCTCCCCCGCGCGCTCGACGAGCACGAATTCGCGCGAGCCGTCCAGCCGGCGCACCAGGGGGTGCGACAGCATCCTCCCGCCGGAGTCCAGGATACCGTGGAGCCGGAGCTGGGCCACCACGTCGAGGAGGCCCGAACCGCAGATGCCGATCGGGGGCTGGTTCCCGATGGTCTGAATCTGCAGCCCGGCGGCGGACAACCGCACATGCTCGATCGCCCCCGGGGCCGCGCGCATTCCGTGCCGGATATGGGCCCCTTCGAAAGCGGGGCCCGAGGCGCAGGAGACGCTGGCCATGCGGCCGTGGACATTCAGGCAGATCTCGGTATTGGTGCCGATGTCGATGGCCAGGTTGACCCCCTCCATCTCCGCCAAGCCCGTCGCCAGGAGCATGGAGACGTGGTCCGCGCCGCAGAATCCGGCGATGTTGGGAAGCAGGTGCACCCAGGCCCCGGGCGCGAGCTCGAGCCCCAGGTCGCGGGCCTTGACGTCCAGGGCGGAGCGGAGGGCGGGCACGTAGGGCGATCGCCCCAGCTGCAGCACCGGAAGCCGGAGGAAGAGGTGGTGGATGGCGGTGTTTCCCACGATCACCGCATCGACCACTTCCGACCGGACCGAACCCGTCTCCTCGCAAAGCGATTCCAGGGCCTTGTCGAGCGCCTCGACGAGCAGATCCTGAAGCTTCCCGGCGTTTTCGGGCCCCTTCCCCGCGGCGTAGATGCGCGCGATCACGTCCTCGCCGCAGGCGATCTGCGGGTTCATCAGCCCCCTCGAGCCGAGGGTCTTTCCCGTCTGCATATCCACCAGGTAACAGGCGATCTTGGTGGTCCCGATATCCACCGCCAGGCCCAGCCATCGGGTCGCGGGCGCCCCCAGCGCCACGACTTCATTCCCGCGCAGGGCGGCGGACAGTCTCCACCCCCATTCCCGGATCTTCGGAAAACCCTCCTGGAGGACGCCGAGATCCACGATCCCGGCACGGACCCCGTGCTGCTCCCCGATGGCCCTTTTCAGGTTCTGTTCGTCCGCAGTGGGCTCCTCGAGCGTGGGGGGGGTGAGCCGCACCTCGAGTCCCCGCACGAGCGGCTCCGGTTCGATCTCGACCTCCAGCCCCTCCACCTGGGTGCGCTGGGGGGCCGACAGCGACTCGGGCGGGATATGCACCTTGACGTCCCCCTGCGGCCAGGTGCGGCAGGCCAGGCGGCAGTTCCGTCCCCGCTCCTGCTCCGAGAAGGCCGCCGCCTCTTCCGGCGTCCTCCCGCTGACGGGGCCGGAGATGACCTGCACCCTGCACTGGTGGCAGATGCCCATTCCGCCGCAGATGCTGACGATGTCCACGTTCAGGCGGCGGCCGCATTCCAGCAGGGACTCCCCGTCGGGGCACTTCCCGCGCCGGCCCACGGGCTCGAAATCGATCGTATGCACTGGCGGACCTCCCTGAATCCCTTCCCCCGGAACCCGGCGGGTTGCGGCGGCACAACCTGACAATCAGGCGCCGGCCCCCGATAGCCACCGGCAGAACGCGCCGACCCGGGCGGGAAACCCCGCGGCGTCCCCTCCCTTTTCCATCTCGGCCACGATGGCGCTCCCCACCACGGCTCCGTCGGCGATCTCCCATACCGACCGGACCTGCTCCGGCGCCGAGATCCCGAAACCGACCGCGATCGGCAGCGCCGTGTGCGCCCGGACCCGCTCGACGGTCGGTCTGACGGTGCCGGAAAGCTCCCGCCGCGCTCCCGTGACCCCGGCCCGCGAAACCACGTAGATGAAACCGGTCGAGCACTCGGCGATCCGCCGGACCCGCTCGGGACCGCTGGTCGGGGCGGCCAGGAAGACGCAGTCCAGTTCGTGGCGCCGCATGCACTCCCGGTATTCGTCCCCTTCCTCGGGGGTGATGTCCGTAATCAGGGCGCCGTCGCCCCCCGCGGCGCGCGCCCCGCGCGCCAGCCGCTCCAGCCCGTACTGCAGCACCGGGTTCAGGTAGCTGAAGAGGATGAGGGGGATGTCGCTCACCTTCCGGATCTCCGCGATGGCCCCGAGATAGTCCCCGAGCGCGTACCCGTGCCGCAGCGCGCGCATGCCGGCGCGCTGGATGACGGGCCCGTCCGCCACCGGGTCGGAAAACGGGACCCCCAGCTCCACGATGTGGGATCCCGCCCGCTCCAATTCCGGGACGAGCCGGACGGTCGTCTCCAGGTCCGGGTCCCCCGCCATGATGAAGGGGATGAAGGCCTTTTCCCCCCGCGCGCGCAGCCGGTCGAACATCTTTCCTATGCGGCGGGTCCCCGTCTCTCCCTGATCAGTCATCCGTCCCTCCTTCCCCGCCCCCGGCTTCCAGAATCCGGGCCACCTGGGCGACGTCCTTGTCGCCGCGCCCCGACAGGTTCAGCACCACCAGCGAGTCCCGGCCGAGGCCGGGGGCCATGCGGACCAGTTCCGCCACGGCGTGGGCGCTCTCGAGCGCCGGGATGATCCCCTCCTGCCGGGCGAGGAGCTGGAAGGCTTCCAGGGCCAGTTCGTCCGTGACCGAAGTGTAGGTGACCCGGCCGCTGTCGTGGAGGCACGCGTGTTCCGGGCCGACGCTGGCGTAATCGAGCCCCGCGGACACCGAGTGGGTCGCGGCGATCTGGCCGTTGTCGTCCTGAAGGACATAGCTGTAGGTCCCCTGCAGGACCCCCAGGCGCCCCCCGCCGAAGCGGGCGGCGTGCTCCCCCAGCGCCGTGCCGCGCCCCCCGGCCTCCACCCCGACCATGCGTACCCCGGGGTCGCCGAGAAAATCGTAAAAGAGCCCCATGGCGTTGCTCCCCCCCCCCACGCACGCGATCAGCAGGTCGGGCAGCCGCCCCTCGGCCGCGAGGACCTGGGCGCGGGCCTCGCGCCCGATCACGGACTGGAAATCGCGCACGATCCAGGGGTAGGGGTGGGCGCCCAGCACCGACCCGAGCAGGTAGTGGGTGTCGGCGACATTCGTCACCCAGTCGCGCATCGCCTCGTTGATGGCGTCCTTGAGGGTGCGGGTGCCGCTGTCGACGGGGCGGACCCGGGCCCCCAGGAGCCGCATCCGGAAGACGTTCAGCTCCTGCCGGCGCATGTCCTCCGTCCCCATGTAGATCTCGCACCGCATCCCGAAAAGGGCGGCCACGGTCGCCGTCGCCACGCCGTGCTGCCCCGCGCCGGTTTCCGCGATGAGGCGCCCCTTGCCCATGCGGCGGGCCAGGAGCGCCTGGCCGACGGCGTTGTTGATCTTGTGGGCGCCCGTGTGGGTCAGGTCCTCGCGCTTGAGATAGACGCGCCCCTTCCCCAGGAGGCGTTCGAGGCGCCGCGCCCGGGTGAGCGGGGTGGGGCGCCCGACGTAGGATGCGAGCAGCCCCTCCAGTTCCCGCCGGAAACCGGGATCCCCCGAAGCCTCGCGATAGGCCTCCTCGAGCTCCTCGAGCGGGCCCACCAGGGTTTCGGGCACGAAGCGCCCCCCGTAGGCGCCATAGCGCCCCCTCCGGTCAGGGCCGGTGATCGGACTGTCTGACATCTCTCACCTCTCTCATGAATTGCGCGAGGGCGCGGGCGTCCTTCACGCCGGGGGCCGCTTCCACCCCGCTGCAGACATCGACGGCGTAGGGCCGGGCGACTCGGATGGCTTCGGAAACGTTTTCGGCCCGGAGCCCCCCCGCCAGGATGACGGGCCGCACGCGCGAGACGGCGCGGGCCAGAGTCCAGTCGAACGTCTTCCCGGTGCCGCCGTAGAGGGCCTCGTCCCGGGCGTCGAGCAGGAAAGCCCCGACCGGGTATGCCTCCAGGTCCCCGGGAACCCCCTCCCCGCCGATGCGCAGCGCCTTGACCAGCGGCCACCGGGCCAGCGCGCGGCACGTTTCGGGGGTCTCGTCCCCGTGCAGCTGCAGGACCCCCACGCCGGAGGCTTCCGCCGCGAGCGCCACTTCCTCGGCCGGGAGATTGACGAAAACCCCCACGGTCACCGCGAAGGGGGGGAGGCGCCGGATGATGGCCGCCGCCGCGCCGGGCCGGATGAACCGGGGGCTCGCGGGGTGGAAATTGAAGCCGAGGGCGTCCGCCCCCAGCTCGAGCGCCGTCACCGCGTCCCCGCGGCTCGTGATCCCGCACACCTTCACTTTCGTCATGGCCCCTCCCCCGCCTCTACCCGAGCAGTTGCCGGAGCGCCGCCCCGGGGGACGGGGAGCGCATCAGGCTCTCCCCCACCAGGAAACCGCGGTACCCGGCGTCCCGGAGCCGGCGGATGTCTTCGCCGGTGCGGATGCCGCTCTCCGAAACGGCCGTGACCCCCTTCGGCAGGAGCCGGGCCAGGCGCAGCGAGACGTCGAGCGACACCTCGAGGGTCGCGAGGTTCCGGTTGTTGACGCCGACCAGGGTGGCCCCGCTCGCGAGCGCCTTTTCGAGCTCCGGTTCGTCGTGCACCTCCACCAGCGCCTCCATCCCGTGAGTCTCCGCCGCTCGGCGGAGACCCTCGAGGGCGGGAGCGTCGAGCAGGGCGGCGATGAGGAGGACCGCGTCCGCCCCCGCGTGCCGCGCCTCCAGGACCTGGTAGGGGTCGACGATGAAGTCCTTGCGCAGCAGCGGCAGGTTCGAACGCCACCGCACGCGGGCCAAGGTCTCCAGCCCGCCGAGGAAATGATGCACCTCGGTAAGGACCGAGAGCGCGGCCGCACCCGCGGCGGCGTACTCCCCGGCCACCGCGAGCGGGTCGAAATCCTCCCGGATCACCCCCGCCGACGGGGACGCCTTCTTGATTTCGGCGATGACGGCGGGAGGGTGCGCCAGGAGGGCTCTGCGGAAGGGGCGGATGTCCGGGGCCCGGTCGAGGACCTCCTCGAGCGAGCGGGCCGGGAGCTTCGCCTTCGACCCTGCCAGTTCACGCGCCTTGGCGCGCATGATCTTTTCGAGGATGGTTCCCCGGAGGGATTCCGGCAGCACGTACTCGGTCGGGACTTCGGGCATCATCCCCCCTTTCAAGGGTTCACGAAATTGGCCAGCAGCCGCATGCCGGCGTCGGTCAGGATCGACTCGGGGTGAAACTGCACCCCTTCCACCCGGAGCGAGCGGTGGCGCAGCCCCATGATCACGCCGTCGGCCGTGCGGGCGGAAACCTCCAGGCAGTCGGGCAGCCCGTCGGGGGACACCACCAGCGAGTGGTAGCGCGTCGCCCGGAAGGGGTTGTCCAGGTCCCGGTACAGGGTACGGCCGTCGTGGTGGATCTGGCTCGTCTTGCCGTGCATGATCTCGGGCGCCCGCACCACCCGGCCGCCGAAGGCGGCCCCGATCGCCTGGTGCCCGAGGCACACCCCCAGGATCGGGATGGTTCCGGCGAAGCGCCGGACCGTTTCGATGATGACGCCCGAGTTCTCCGGGCGCCCCGGACCCGGGGAGATGAGGATGAAGGCGGGGGCCAGCGCCTCGATGTCCCCGACGGAGACGGCGTCGTTGCGGACGACGCGGAGCCGCTGCCCCAGCTCGCCGAGGTACTGCACGAGGTTGAAGGTGAAGGAGTCGTAGTTGTCGATGACCAGGATCATGGCCGCCCTCCCTGTCCGCCGCCGCCGATGGCGCCCCTGAAGCCCTCGTGGGCGAATTTCACCGCGCGGACGAGGGCCCTGGCCTTGTTGATCGATTCCTCCCGCTCCCGCACCGGGTCGGAATCGGCCACGATCCCTCCGCCGGCCTGGATATAGGCCGTCCCGTCCTTGATGAGGAGCGTCCGCAGGGCGATGCAGGTGTCCAGGTTCCCGGAAAAATCGACATAACCGACGGCCCCGCCGTAGATCCCCCTGCGGCACGGCTCCATCGATTCGATGATCTCCATGGCCCGCACCTTGGGAGCGCCCGAGACGGTCCCCGCCGGGAGGCACGACTCCAGGGCGTCGAAGCAGTCCAGCCCCGGGCGGAGGGTCCCCTCGACGCCGCTGACCAGGTGCATGACGTGGCTGTATTTTTCGATCCGCATCAGGTCGGTGACCCTGACCGAGCCGTACTCGCACACCCGCCCCAGGTCGTTCCGCCCGAGGTCCACCAGCATGATGTGCTCGGCCCGCTCCTTGGCGTCCGCCTCGAGTTCGCGCGCCAGGCGTTCGTCCTCCCCCGGGGTCGCCCCCCTGGGGCGGGTGCCTGCGATGGGGCCGTATTCCACCCTGCGGCCGCTCACCTTCACCAGCATCTCGGGGGAGGCCCCGACGACGACGAGGTCGTCCATCCTGAGGAAGAACATGTAGGGGGAGGGGTTGATGAAACGGAGGGCGCGGTAGATGTCGAACGGATCGCACGTCACGGGCATGGTGAAGCGCTGCGACAGCACCACCTGGAAGATATCGCCCGCCCGGATATGCTCCCGGGCCTTTTCGACGTTGCGGCAGTATTCCTCCGCGCCGACGTTCGACACCGGCTCGGGGATCTCCTCGTGCACGGGCGGGGACGGCAGGGAGATGGGGACGGAGAGGCGCTTTTCGACCTGTTCGATCCGCAGGACCGCGTCCCGGTATTTGGGCTCCAGGTCCGCCCCGCCCCGGTCGTCGACGATGTTGGCGATGATGTGGATCCTGTGCCGCAGATGGTCGAAGGCCAGGATGGTGGAAAAATACATCACCCCGTAATCGTCCACGCCCAGGTCATCCGCCGCCAGTTCGGGGAGCCGTTCGAATCGGCGGACCAGGTCGTAGGCGAAATACCCGACCCCTCCCCCCAAAAACGGGGGAAGGTCGCCGACGGCGACGGGACGGAAGCCCCGGCCGATCTCCCGCAGCTTTTCGAGCCCCCGGCCCGGCTCCCGGACGACCTCCCCCCGGCGCTCGACCGAAACCTCCCCCTCCCGGGCGCGGACGGTGATGAAGGGGTCCCACCCGATGAACGAATAGCGGGCCAGGCGCTCCCCCCCCTCGACGCTCTCCAGGAGGAACACCCTGCTCCGGCCGTGGGCCACCCGCAAATAGGCCGCGGCCGGGGTGAGGAGATCCCCCATGATGTCCTTCGACACCGGGATCACGTTCCCCTGCCGCGCGAGCTCTTTCACCTCTTCCAGTGACGGCTGAATCATGTCGGACCCTCAAAACGGGTACGCAAAAAAAAACCGTGAACGTCCTGAGTCGCTCACGGCTTCCTCACCCCTTGGTACGGCAACGGTCAGGGGACTGGGGACCAACCGACCCAGGCGGACTTGGGCCGGCCCCGCCAACACCACAAACTGACCGGATTGGTAAATGTCCCTTTCATTGCCTCTCTAACCCGAATATGCGCCATTAGTACCACAGATCGCGGGCGGCGCGCAACAGGAGAAATCGGCAGGTCCCGCCTCCCGCCCGGACAGGTGTGTCATAATTGCCACGATGGGGGTGGCCCGGCAGGGGAGGCGGCCGGCCCGGGTTTACATAAAATTATTATCTTCAATGCATTACATAAACTCCAGCCATCCCGCAACGACTGGAATGGATCTTGCTGGCAGAGCTTCCGCCCGACCACGGGCGATCGATGGGGGATGGGGCATGTTCAGGTATCAGCGAACCTTGAAGGAAAAAGTCGAGTTCGAGGGAGTGGGGCTCCACACCGGGTACCCGGTCCGCCTCGCGATCCTGCCCGCCCCGCCCGACTCGGGCATCCGCTTCCGCCGCACCGACCTCCGGAACTTCGAAATCGAAGCCCGGCGCGCCTACGTGGCGAAGGTCAGTTACGCCACGACCCTCATGAAGAAGGGGGTGATGATTGCGACCGTGGAGCACGTCCTCGCCACCCTCTACGGCCTCGGCATCGACAACGCGCGCCTGGACCTCGATTCCATGGAAGTCCCCATCCTCGACGGATCGTGCGCCCCTTTCACCGACGGCCTCCTCGCCGCCGGCATCGTCGAGCAAGGGGAACCGCGCCGGTACATCGTGATCGAGCGCCCGATCGAGGTACGCCAGGGGGACAAGGTGGCGGGCGTCTACCCCGGGCGCGTCCCGCGGGCGAGCTACGCCATCGACTTCGACCATCCCGCGATAGGGCAGCAGCGGATCGAGCTGGAGCTGACGCCCGAAGCCTTTCGCCGGGAGCTTTCCCGCGCCCGGACCTTCGGCTTCGTCTCCGACATCGAGTACCTGAAGGGCCTCGGCCTGATCCGCGGCGGCTCGCTCGAAAACGCCGTGGTCCTCGATTCCGAGGGGGTCCTCAACACCGGGCTGCGCTACCCGGACGAATTCGTCCGCCACAAGCTGATGGACCTGCTCGGGGATATTTCCCTTTGCGGGCTTCCCATCATCGGCCGCCTGGAGGCCGACCGCGCCGGTCACGCCATCCACACCGACCTGGCCGCCCTCATCTCGAAAAGGCACGACTGCTGCCGGGTCCTCACCGCGAACGAGGTCGAGCCCGTCCTGGCGGACGCGGGCTAGGGATTTCGCCGCCTCAACACGGCCCGGACCGGGGAGCCGTCCGACCCCGCGATCTTCAGGGGAAGACAGATCAGTTCGTAATCCCCCGGAGGGACCCCCCCCAGGCAGAGGTTCTCGAGAATGGCGACCCCGCCCCCCAGGAGGATCCGGTGGACGGGAAGGTCCGCGCTGTCGGGCGCGTCCACGCCCGGGGCGTCGGTCCCGACCAGGCGCAATCCCCTTCCCGCGAGAAACCGCGCGGCGTCGTCGTGGAGGAATCCATGGCCGCCGGGGGGGTCTCCCGGGCCCTGGGCCGCCCATCGGAAAAGCGCCCTCTCCACCCCCTCCCAGTCGAGGGCCTCGAGGTCGGCCGCCCGGACCCCCCCCGCGGAGTCGATCCCGAAAACCCGCGCGGGCCCTATGAAGGTCCCGACCGGCAGCCGGGCGACGTCGCTCCCGGCGTCATCGACGTGAAGGGGGGCGTCGAGGTGGGTCCCGGCATGCACCCCCAGATGAAGGGCGGACACGTTCGCCGGCGCCCCGTCCCGAATGCGCGCCACCCAGTCTCTCCGGAACTCCGGGTCCCCGGGCCAGACTTCCATCCCTTCCTCGAGGGTCCGGGAGATGTCGTAGAACTCGGGCATGGCCGCTCCCAGGGAAGCCCTACTTGGGCGGCTCCGGCCGGGAAAAGACCTCCTCCAGGAGATCGTTGTTGTAGGTGATCCTGGTGATGAACTGCTGGAAAGCGCGCCTCGACCCGGTGTACCCGTCGATCCGCAGCGGGGTGTTCACCCCCTGGATCACGTGCCACTGGCTGTACTCGCTCGTGAGGCGTTCCCGCACCCCGCGGCCGTCCCGCCGATGGGCTTCGAGCTTCACCGGCAGCCTGGAAACCCGGTCGAAATAGATGACAGTCTCGTCGTTTTCCGGGTCGATCATCTTCACCATTTCCAGGCGCGCATCCTTCCCCTCACCCGCCCCCAGGTAAAACAGCTTGTTCCCGGGGTCGCGGTAGCGGAAACGGAAGATGTTGTCCAGGCTGTGGTTGGCCGCCGCCCGGAATTCCTGCATTTCCTCGGCCGTGGCCGCGCGCGTCTCCTTCTGCCCCTCGAGGATCCACCCTTCGCCCTTTTCCAGGTTGAAGACGGTGACTTCGAGCTCCTTCTTCCGGTTCCCCAGCTCGAACCGGCTCTTGTCCGGGAGCCTGGTGTAGTCGGTAAACCGTATCAGTCCCGAGGAGTTCCCGTAGCGGTCGAACTGGAAATAGCGCCCCTCGGAAACCATGTCTTTCACCCCCAGGTAGGCGTCCCCCCCCATGGCGGCGATGGCGCCCTCGAAGAGGCGCCGGACCGTCTCTTCGTCCCCCCGGGAGGCGGGGGGACAAAGGACCGCGGACAGCATCAGGACCGCCCCCCATCCCACGGACCTTCTCGGATATCTCTTCATCGTCTGGCCTCCCGTCATTCCAGAATAGCAGAATTCGCGCCCGGTCGGCGACTTAGCCCCCGGCGGGCCGCGGGCGGATGCTATAATGTCCCCCTTCATAATAGGAAAGGACCAGACGAATGGACAAGAAAGAACTGGAACAAACCCTCGTGCTTCTCAAGCCCGACGCCCTTAAAAACTCGTTGACGGGATACCTGCTCTCGCAGCTGTCCGAATTCCACTCCGGCCTCCATTTCGCGGGGGCCAGGATCGTGGCCGTCAGCCGGATCCTGGCCGAGGAGCATTACGCCGAGCACCGCGGGAAGGCGTTTTACGAATCGCTCCTGGACTACATCACCGGGAGCCTCCACTGGGAGAATGAGCCCTGGAAGCGGCGCGTGGTCGCCATCGTCTACCAGGGCCCCGACGCCATCCGCAAGATCCGCGATATCGCCGGCCCAACCAATCCCCATGCCGCCAGGGAGGACAAGCCGGGATGCATCCGCGCCCTGGGGACCCTTGTCCCGATCAAGGACGCCTCGGGGCGCGTGATCAGCGACCGGATGGACAACCTGATCCACGCCTCGGCCAATCCCGCGGACGCCGAACGGGAAATCAAGCTCTGGTTCACCCCCGGGGACATCCCCCCCATGATGCACGCCTACGAGACCGAAATCTGCGACACCTGGTACGGCTACGCCGACGGCCGGCTGCTCACGCAACCGGAGCCGGGCGCCATCTGCCTGTTCGCCCCCGGGGACGTCGCGTGGAAATCGGACCTGGAAACCCTCCGGCGGCTTGCCGGGGGACTCGAAACGGCCGAATCCCTCAACTACGTCGCGGCCAAGTACCTTATCAACGACACCCGCATCCGGTAGGGTCCGCGGGCCGGGCGCGCCGCGTCCCGGCCCCGGCCTGAATGTCGTTGACTCCGGGTAACATTCGGTTAAAATTTGGTATTGTCCGTCATCCTTCCGAGGGAGGCCTGTTTCGCCATGACTCGAGAAATGTTCACCACCAAAGAGGTTGCAGAGTATCTCAGCATCAATGAGAAACAGGTTTACCGCCTGATCAAGGAAAAGAAGATCCCCGCCACGCGGATCACGGGCAAATGGCTTTTCCCCAAGAACCTGATCGAGGAATGGGTGGTCGCGAGCGCCCGGGAAAGCGTCACCCCCTCCCCCCACCAGGACCCCGGACACCAGGTCGTTATCGCGGGGAGCAACGACCTGGCCCTGGAACTGCTGGTCAAGAACGCCAACCTGCAGAACCCGGACTACACGATTTCCATCTCCAACGTGGGGAGTCTGGCGGGACTGATCGCTCTCGAGCACGGAACCTGCCACGTGGCCGCCACCCACCTGCTGGACCAGGAGACGGGGGAGTACAACAGCTCGTTCATTAAAAAGCACTTCCCGGAAATGAAGGTGGTCCTGCTCAACGTGGCGCACCGGGAGCAGGGGTTGATCGTCAAAAAGGGGAACCCCCTGACCATCAAGAATCTCAAGCACCTGGCGGCCAAGAAGGTGAAGTTCATCAACCGGCAGGAAGGGAGCGGGACCCGCGTGCTCCTCGATTACGGGCTCAGGGACCTGGGCATCGACTCCGAGTCGATCGAAGGCTACGGCCGCACGGCCTACACCCACATGGAGGTGGCCCTCGAGGTTTTCAGCGGCGGCGCCGACGTCGGCATCGGCATTATGGCCGCCGCCCGGATGCTGGGGCTCGATTTCGTGCCCCTGGCCAGGGAGCGGTTCGACCTGGCGATCCCGACCGCCAGTTTTTCCACCGACGCCGTCCAGGCGCTCTGCACCGTCCTCCGCTCCGACGATTTCAAGTCCAATATCGTCGAAATGGGGGGGTACGAGGTCCGCGACACCGGGAAGGTGGTCTACGAAAGGGACTGACCGGTCCGGGCGGGACCGTCATTCGGGTTTTCTCATGCGCACCATCATCCTCAGAACGATCCTGATATGCCTTCTCCCCCTGCTGCGGGCCGCGGGCGCGGGCGCCGCGGACACGCCGAGGCTGCGCTTCGCCACGACCACCTCGGTGCAGGATTCGGGCCTGCTTCCCTACCTCCTCCCGCGGTTCGAGGAGCGGTGCCGCTGCAGGGTCCACGTCATCGCGGTCGGAACCGGTCAGGCGCTCAGGCTCGCGTCCAGCGGCGATGTCGACCTGGTCCTGGTCCATGCCCCGGAGGCGGAGCTCGAATTCGTGAAACAGGGTCATGGCGTCAACCGGAAGACGCTGATGGTCAACGATTTCGTCATTCTCGGCCCCCCGGCCGACCCCGCCCGCATCCGGGGAGTGAAGAGCGCTTCCGAGGCGCTGGCCGCCATCGCGCGGCGGGGGGCCGCCTTCATCTCCAGGGGGGACGATTCCGGCACCCACCGCAAGGAGCTGGCGCTCTGGAAGAAGACGGGCATCACCCCTTCGGGCCCCTGGTACCTCGAAATCGGCCAGGGGATGGGGGCCGCGCTGACGATGGCGGGCGAAAAGGGGTCCTACACGATTTCCGACCGGGCCACCTGGCTCGGTCGGCGCGGCCGGCTGAAGCTCGAGGTCCTGTCCGAGGGGGATCCGGACCTCCTCAACCATTATTCGGTCATCCAGGTCAACCCCGCACGCTTCCCCACCGTCAACGCCCCCCTGGCGCTGGAGCTCGTCGACTGGCTTTGCTCCCCCGAAGGGCAGAAGCTGATCGGGGATTTCCGCGCGGGCGGGCACGCGCTCTTCCGTCCGGTCTGCGGGCCGGGAAAGTGACCGCTTGAACGACCTGGCCCAGGCATCGAAGGAGGCGCTGCGCCTCATCTTCACGGCGGACGCCGAGGTGACCACCATCGTGGCCGCCTCGCTCCGCTTCTCGCTCGCCAGTACCCTGATCGCCTCCCTCGTCGGGGTCCCCCTCGGGGTGGCGCTGGCCAACTCCCGGTTCCGCTTCAAGCGCTTCGTGGAGGACCTGCTCAACACCCTGCTCGCCGTCCCCACGGTGGTGGTCGGCCTCTTCGTTTACACCCTGGTCTTCAACCAGGGCCCGCTGGGGCGGCTCGGGCTCCTGTTCACCCCCGCCGCCATCATCCTGGGCCAGACGGTGCTGATCCTCCCCCTGATAGCCTCCCTCTCCTCGAGCGCCGTATCGGGGGTCAACCCCGTGGTCCGGGAAACCGCCTTCACCCTGGGAGCCGGCAGGATGCGCACCCTCGTCACGGTCGCGGAGGAGGCGCGCCCCGCCCTGCTCGTGGCCTGCATCACCGCCTTCGGGAGGGTGATCGGGGAGGTCGGGATCTCCATCATCCTCGGGGGGAACATCCTCGGGTACACCCGCACCATCACCACCGCCATCTCGCTCGAGACCAGCAGGGGCGAGTTCGCGCTGGGGCTGGCCCTGGGGATGGTCCTGCTGGTCGTTGCCTTCGGCGTCAACATCGGCGCCCGGCTGCTGCGGAGGAAAACGGCATGAACGGCCGGGCCGCCTACACCATCCGCGACCTGCGCCACGCGTACGGCGACCGGACCATCCTGGACATCCCCGCCCTGGAGATCCCCGCGGGGGGGATCTCGACCTTCATGGGCCCCAACGGCTGCGGCAAGACCACCCTCCTCTCGATCCTGGCCCTGCTCCGTACCCCCACGGCGGGGAGCGTGCGCCTCGGCGGGGTGGAAACGGTCCGCAACCGGGACCGGGAGCTGCGCCGACGGGTCACCCTGGTCCACCAGAAACCGGTCCTCTTTTCCGCCACGGTCCGGAAAAACATCGCCTACGGCCTCCGGGTGCGGGGGCTCCCGCACCGGGAGATCCGGGACCGCACGGAGGAGATCGCGCGCGCCCTGGGCCTTGCGCCGGTCCTGGACAAGCACTCGCACCTCCTCTCCGGGGGGGAGGCGCAGCGGGTGGCGCTGGCGCGCGCCCTGGTCGTCGAGACCCCGATCGTGCTCCTGGACGAACCCACCAATTCGCTCGACGACGCTTCCCGGCCGATTCTGGCGCAACTGTTACATCACGCCGTCGGGAGGCGTAATATCACCGTGATCATGGCAACCCACGATCCCGACATCGTGAGCGCCCTCTCGAGCCGGGTTTTCCGCCTCGAGGGGGGGAGGATTGCCCCGTCCTGCGGTTAGGAATGGCCGCTGAAGCCCCCGCAGGCGGATTCCGGTTGATGTTTTGAGCCCGATCGTTTATATGGAGCAGCACACAAGGAGGATGGCATGAAAAGACTGGCATTGGTTGCAGCTTTGTTTCTGGTGGCCGGACTGGCGTTCGGAGCGGACGTGGACGGGAAATGGACCACGGAACTCCCGGGCATGGACGGCGCCCCGATGAAGATCGGCTACACCTTCAAGGCGGACGGGACGACCCTGACCGGCTCCACGACGGGGCCGGACGGCACGCAGACCCCTATCAAGGACGGCAAGATCGAGGGCAACAACATCTCGTTTGCGGTGGTCCTCGATTTCGGCGGCCAGGAAATGAAGATGGATTACAAGGGCGTGGTTTCTCCCGGAGAAATCAAGCTCACCATGGACATGATGGGACAGCCGATGGAAATGGTCCTGAAAAAGGCCGAGTAACCGCGCTCTACCCGAAAGAACAGAGGACGGGAGGGTTCCGGCCGCGGCCGGGGCCCTCCCGTTTTTGTTTGCCCCCGCACGGGGAGCGCCGGGCACGGGCCAAGTATGGCTTGACGCTCCCGTCGGGGGCGCGGGATAATGCCGCCCTCATGGCTACCGAGAAGGCGTCCTACGAAAGCATCGTCGAATCCCGGTTCCCGGGCCTGGTCGCGCGGGTCCGGGGCCTCATCGAGGATTCGGAAAGGGAGTACGAGGGGGACGCCCGGCGCGGGGAAAGCCACCTCTGGGAGCATACGAGGCACGTGGCTTCCCTCGCCTGCCGCCTGGCCGTCCTGGAGGGGATGGACCCGCTGATCCCCTCCGTCGCCGCCCTGTTTCATGACGCGGGCAAATTCGCGGGGGGGAGATACCACGAGGGGGAGACGGCCGAGGAGGAGGAATCGGCGCGGATCGCCGAACGGCTCCTGGGCGACGCCGCCATGAAACCCGCCGATATCCGCAGGGTGCTGTCGGGGCTCGGGGCCCTCTACAACGAGAGGGCCGGGGCGAACCGGGTCGCAGCCGTGATCCACGACGCCGATTTCCTCTCCAAGTTCGGGGCCCTGGGGGTGGCGGCCTTCTTCACCAAATCGGCGCTGCGCGGCCGTTCGCTGCGCTCCTCGGTCCTCGGCTATCTCAGCAAGGAACTGACCTATGCCGCCTGCCTCCCCTCGAACATGCGCACGGGCGCCGGGCGCAGACTGGCTGAAAAAAAAGCGGGCGATTCGCTTAGATTCTTCCGCAATCTACTGGCAGAATTGAAAGATGCGGGGATAGCGGATCTCCGCATCCGGCGGCTGGAGGTCCCCTCCCCGCGCGGGGGGAGGGCGCTCGGGATCCGGCTGGCGGCGGCCGCCGCCTGCCCCGCCTGCGGCGGCCGCTGGCGCATGGAGTGGGGGACCGAGAAGGGGATCAAATGCACCAGTCTCCAGGTGGACTGGGAGTGCACCCGGTGCGGCGAGCGGCTGGAGACCTCCTTCTGCCTTCCTGAAATCGCCTGACGAGGGCGCGCGTCCCGCCCCTTTTCCCGGGCCGCTCGTCCCTCTTTGTTCTCAAGGGGTTGTCTTGACCGAATTTTTTCATGTGATCACCGCGGACCGGTTCCTGGAGCTCCTCGGCCGCTTTCCGAGGCTTGCCGGAGAGACGATCCCCCTCGACGAAGCCCTGGGCCGGGTCCTGTCCCGGGATCTCGCCTGCCCGGAGGACCTGCCGGAGGGGGCCCGGTCCACCGTCGACGGCTACGCCGTGCGCGCCCGGGAAACATTCGGGGCCTCCGATTCGCTCCCGGCGCTGCTCTCGCTGGCCCCCCCCGTCGTCATGGGGGAACTCCCCCGCTTCCGCCTCGGCGCGGGGGAGGCGGCCCCCATCCCGACCGGGGGATTTCTCCCGCCGGGGGCCGATGCCGTGGTCATGGTGGAATACACCAACGCGGCCGAGGCCGCCAGCGTCGAAATCACCCGGCCGGTCACGGAGAGGACCAACGTGCTGGAAAAGGGGGAGGACGCGCGCGCCGGGGAAACCCTCCTCGAAGCGGGCAAGGGGCTGCGCCCCCAGGAACTGGGCTTTCTGGCCGCCCTGGGCATCACCGAAGTCCCGGTCTACCGGCGCCCCCGGGTGGGAGTGATCTCCTCCGGGGACGAAATCGTCCCCATGGAGCGGAAACCGCGGCCGGGACAGGTCCGCGACGCCAACAGCCACGCGATCTCCGCATTGGTCCGGGACTCGGGCGGCCTCCCCGCCGTTTTTGACATCGTGCCGGACGAAGCCCCGCGGCTCGACCGGACGCTCGGGGAGGCCCTCGCCGGGGCCGATGTCGTCGTCCTGTCGGGGGGGAGTTCGGTCGGGGCGCGCGACCTGATGCTGGAGACCGTATCCCGGCTCCCGGAGGCCGAGATTCTGGCCCACGGCATCGCCATCCGGCCCGGGAAACCCACCCTGCTCGCCCTGCAAAAGGGGAAAGCCATCGTCGGCCTGCCGGGGCACCCCGTCTCCGCCCTGGTGATCGCCCAGGTCTTTCTGGCCCCCTTTCTGCGCTACCTCCAGGGCTCCCCGCTGGTAAAGGGGCCCGCGGGGCACCGGCTGCAGGCGGAACTTTCCACCGGCGTGCACTCCACCATCGGGCTGGAGGAATATGTCCGCGTGCGGCTCGAACGCCGCGACGGGGGAACGGCCGTCGCTCACCCGGTTTTCGGGAAATCGGGCATGCTCTCCACGATGGTCAGGGCGGACGGCATCCTCCAGATCCCGATGACGGCCGAAGGGATCCCCAGGGGGGCCCTGGTCGAGGTCACCCAGTATTAACCCTATCAAGGGCCGGACATGACATCCAGAAGACACACCTATCGCAACCTGAAACCGCTCGACGAGGCGCGGGAGATTTTCCTGTCGCGCTTCCGGGACCTCGGGATGGAACCGGAAAGCATCCCGGTGCGCCGCGCCCTCGGCCGGATGAGCGTGCACGCCGTCAAGGCCGCCCGGTCCGTCCCCGCCTACCACGCGGCGGCGGTGGACGGCGTGGCCGTCCGGGCCTCCTCGACCTTCTCCGCCTTTCCGGAGACCCCCGTCCTGCTCACGGCGGGAACCGACTCGATCCCCGTCAACACCGGCCACCCCCTCCCCGAAGGGACCGACGCCGTGGTCATGATCGAGAAGGCGGAACGGACCGGCGCCGGGTGGGAAATCCGGGAAGCGGTCTATCCCTGGCAGCACGTGCGCAAGATGGGGGAGGACATCGTCAAGGGGGAGATCATCCTCCCGGCCCATCACCGGGTCCGCGCCTTCGACCAGGGGGCGCTGATGGCGGCGGGAGTCCTGGAAATCGCCGTCTCCCGCAGGCCGCGGGTCCTCATCATCCCCACCGGGAGCGAGGTCGTCCCCCCGGAAGAGGTCACCGACCCGATCAGGCCGGGGCTGATCCTCGAGGTCAACGGGCAGGTGCTCCAGTCGATGGCCGAAGAGTGCGGGGCCGAATGCACCCTGGCGCGCCCGGTCCCGGACAAGCCGGAAAAGATCCGGGCCTCGGTCCTCTCGGGGATCGACGAAGGGTACGACGTCCTCCTCATCATCGCCGGCTCCTCCGCCGGCTCGGAGGACCACACCCCCGCGGTCCTTCGCGAGGCGGGCGAACTCCTGGTCCACGGGGTGACCGTCATGCCCGGCAAGCCGACCCTGCTCGCCGCGGTGGGGAACCGGCCGGTGGTCGGTATTCCGGGATACCCCGTATCGGCCGCCGTCTCCTTCCGGGAGTTCGTCAGCCCGCTCCTGTGGCGGATCCAGGGGCTCGAGCCGCCGGAAAGGAGGGAGGTGGAGGTTGCGATCGGGCGGAAGCTCCCCTCCAGTCCGGGCCTGGAGGAGCACGTGCGCGTCATCCTGGGCAGGATCGGCGAACGGGTCGTGGCCATACCCCTCACCGGCGGGGCCGGCATGCTGACGTCCCTGGTGCGGGCCGACGGCATCCTGCGGATCCCTCCCGAAACCAGCGGCTACTCCGAGGGGGAGAAGGCGCGGGTCGAACTCCTCTCCTCCCCCGGGGAGCTGGAAAACCGGCTCCTGACCCTGGGGTCCCACGACCTGACGATCGACCTGCTCGCCAGCGCCCTCAAGGAACGCTCCGAAGGCAGGATCACCGTCTCCTCCAGCAATGTGGGGAGCATGGGGGGACTCGCGGCCGTGGACAAGGGGATCGCCCATTTCGCCGGCTCCCACCTCCTGGACACGGAAACGGGGGACTACAACCGCTCCTATCTCGGCCGCTTCATCAAGAGCACCCCGGTCACGCTCGTCACCCTGGTCCACCGCTGGCAGGGGCTGATGCTGCCGAAGGGGAACCCGAAGGGGATCCGGGGGACGGCCGACCTGACGCGGGAGGATATCCGCATCATCAACCGCCAGGCGGGCTCCGGCACCCGCATCCTGCTCGACTACGAACTCGGCAGGGGGGGGATCGACCCGGCCGCGGTCCGGGGGTACGCCGACGAGGAATACACGCACATGAGCGTCGCCATGGCGGTCACCTCGGGGAGGGCGGACGCGGGGATGGGTATCCTGGCCGCGGCGCGGGCGCTCGACCTCGATTTCATCCCCGTGACCAGGGAGCGCTACGACCTGGTGATCCCCACGCCGCTTCTGGAAGACGCGCGCATCGCTCTCATGCTTGACATCATCCGCTCCCCGGAGTTCCAGCGGCAGGTCCTGGCCCTCGGGGGGTACGAGGTTGAGGAAACCGGCAGGATCCAGGCCCTGTAGGCCTGGACCTTCCGGGCGGGGGATTCATGGCTGAAAGAAAACGAAAAAAAACCGGGAGCCGGGCCCGATCCTTCCGGAGGGCCCTCGTCAAGGTCCTCATCGGGCTGGGGCTGGTCCTGGCGATCGCCCTGGGCGCGTTCCTGATCCGCTACTACTACATCTTCGACGGGACGATCGAGCAGAAACTGGGGAACCGCCGGACCATCGCGGCCACCCGCATCTACTCGGCCCCGACCCTCCTCCGCCCGGGCAAATCGCTCTCCCTGCCGGAACTCCGGGCGCGCCTCCGGCGCCTGGGATACGAGGAGGGGAACGCGGCCCCGGGAATGGCCGGGTTCCGGGTCACGGGCCCGGAGCGGCTCCTGGTCCGCAACGACGCCTCCAGCCCCGTCGACCCGGGGCGCGCGGCCGAGATCCGCACCCGCGGCCCCCGGATCGAGTCGGTGCTCCACCCCGACAGCCTGACCCCCCTGGAAAGCTTCGGGCTCAGGCCGGAACTGCTCAGCAACGTCATCGATGAAAGGCGCGAAAAGCGCCGGGAAGTGGCGTATGACGAGATCCCGCAGGTCCTCGTCGACGCGGTGCTCGCTTCCGAGGACCGCCGCTTTTTCAGCCACGGCGGCATCGACCCGATCCGGATCCTGAAGGCGCTGATCGTCGACATCCGGGCGGGCGAGGCGGCCCAGGGGGCCAGCACCCTGACCCAGCAATTCGTCAAAAACTACTTCCTGACCCCGGAGCGGACCCTGCGGCGCAAGTTCGCCGACGCCTACATGTCGGTGCTGCTCGAGCGGAGGCTCACCAAGCGCCAGATCTTCGAGCTCTACAGCAACGAAGTCTACCTGGGGCAGGTCGGCACCTTCAGCATCGTCGGGTTCGGGGAGGCGGCGAACGCCTTTTTCCACAAAAATATCAGGGAGCTGTCGCTGGAGGAGGCCGCCACCCTGGCCGGCATCATCTCGGCCCCCAACCGCTACGGGCCGCTGCGCTACCCCCAGCGGGCGCTCGAGCGCCGGAACCTGGTCCTGGACCTCATGGCCGGTTACGGGATGATTTCCCCGGGCCAGCGGGACGAGGCGAAGGCCCGTCCGGTCGTGGTCCAGCCGACGACGCTCCTCGACTACTCCGGCGCCCCCTATTTCGTCGATTACGTCCAGGAGCGGCTGCTCGGGCGGTACGGCGCCGACGCGCTGGCGCACTCGAAATTCCGGGTCTACACCACCCTCGACACCGACCTGCAGCGGGCGGCCTTCGAGGCGGTCGAGGGGGAAATGGGGGCGCTCGACGAGATCCTGGCCAAACGCGCGGAACCGGTGCCCCCGGGCACGGTCCAGGCCAGCCTGATCGCGGTGGACCCGAAAAACGGGCACGTCCTGGCGATGATCGGGGGGAGGGACTACGGGGCCAGCCAGTTCAACCGGATCACCGAGTCGAAGCGGCAGCCGGGCAGCATCTTCAAGCCCCTCGTCTACGCCGCCGCGCTGGAGACGGCCTACTCGAAGGCGGACCCGCTCACGGCGGCCACCCTGCTGCTCGACCGGCCGACGCGGTTCCAGTACGAGGACACTTCCTACGAGCCGCACAACTACAACCAGGAGTATCTCGGGCAGGTGTCGATGCGCCAGGCGCTCACCCGGTCGCTCAACATCCCCACGATGAAGCTGGCGGAGACCGTCGGCTTCGGCAGGGTCAGGGAACTGGCGCTCCGGCTGGGGCTCAACGAGGAGATCCAGCCCTTCCCCTCCATCGCCCTCGGGAGCTTCGAGATCACGCCGCTGGAAATGGTCCGGGCGTACACGGCCTTCGCGGCCGGCGGCCTCCTTTCCCCGCTGACCCCCATCACCGCCGTCACCGGCGAAGACGGCGCCCCCGGCCCCGAGGAGAAGGAGGAGACGGTCCAGGCCCTCACCCCGGAGGTCGCCTTCATGATCACCTCCCTGCTCCAGTCGGTCATCGACCGCGGGACGGGTGCGGGAGCCCGCTCCCGGGGGTTCTCCCTCCCGGCCGCCGGAAAGACGGGAACGTCGCACGACGGCTGGTTCGCGGGATACACCCCGGACCTGCTCTGCATCGTCTGGGTCGGGTTCGACGACAACCGGGAACTGAAACTGTCCGGGTCGCAGGCCGCCCTCCCCATCTGGACCGAATTCATGAAGAAGGCGGCCGACCTGCGCCCCCTGGGCGGCGGGTCGTTCGAGCCGCCCGAGGGGATCGTCCAGGTGGAGATCGACCCGACCACCGGCCTGCTGGCCACCGAGCGCTGCCTGCAGCGGCTCCAGGAGTACTATATCCAGGGGACGGAGCCGACCCTCCTCAGTTACGGGAACAATTACGCGCAGGCGGACGAAGGCGGGGCCCCCGTCAGCATCTACGCCACCCCGCGCGGTCAGGCCGCGCCGCGGTAGAAGCGCGCGATACGGTCCACCACGCAGCGCCGCTGCTGTGCGGAAAGCTCGGGGTAGACCGGCAGGGCCAGGGTGCTGCGCGACGCCGCACGGGAGCGGGGAAAATCGTCCGCCCCGTAGCCGAGCCCGCGGAAGCACTCCTGCTCGTGCAGCGGAACGGGGTAGTAGACCTCGCTCCCGATCCCCCCTACCCGGAGGAACGCCTGCAGCTCGTCCCGCCGCTCGGCCCGGATGACGTACTGGTGGAAGATATGGGAGCGGCCCGGGAGCACCTCGGGGGGCTGGAGCACGCCGAGGAGCCCGGCCGCCCGGAACTCCTCCCCGTAGGCCGCGGCGTTCCTGCGGCGCCCTTCGGACCACCGGTCGAGGCAGGGGAGCTTGACGCGCAGCACGGCGGCCTGGAGTTCGTCCAGCCGGCTGTTGAACCCGACGATGTCGTGGAAGTACCTCGCGTGGGCCCCGTGACCGCGCAGCAGCCGCACCCGGTCGGCCAGCCCGGGATCGGAGGTGACGACCATGCCGCCGTCCCCCGCCCCCCCCAGGTTTTTCGAGGGGAAGAAGCTGAAGCACCCCAGATCGCCCAGCGCGCCGGCCTTTTTGCCCTTGTAGTCCGCGCCGATGGCCTGGCACGCGTCCTCCACGACCGGCAGCCCATACCGCCGGGCCACCTCCAGGATGGGGTCCATGTCGGCGCACTGGCCGTACAGGTGCACGGGGAGAACGGCCCGGATCGTCGCGCCGGAAGCCTTGTGGACGACGCATCCCTTCCCGGGGTCCGGCCGGCACTCCCCCTCGAGGAACGATTCCAGCCGCTCCGGGTCCATCCCGTACCCCGCCGGTTCGATGTCCACGAAAAAGGGGCGGGCGCCGAGGTTGACCACCGCGCCGGCGGTGGCGAAAAAGGTGAACGGTACGGTGACGACCCCGTCCCCGGCCCCGACGCCGAGGGCCCGCAGCGAGAGGAGCAGGGCATCGGTGCCGGAAGCGACCCCCACGCCGAAGGCAGCGCCGCAATGGCGCGCGATCTCCTCCTCCAGCGCCGCCCCCTGGGCCCCCAGGACGAAGCGCTGGCTTTCGAATACGGCCCCCACCGCGGCCTGAACCTCGTCCTTGATGGTCGCGTACTGGGCCTGCAGATCGAGCAACGGAACGTTCATGACTGCCTCCGGTGAATCCAGCCTAGGGGATGAGGGGTTCGAAGGGACCCAGGACGCCGAGCCGGGTACCGAGCGCATCCAGGGGGCCGCGGATCAGGAGCAGTTCCCCCCCGGAAAATATCCATTCGCCCGCCGCCCTTCGGACGGCGGCGCCGTCGCACCGGGCGATGCGGTCGAGGAAAAGGGCGGGGTAGTTGCGGCCCAGGCGGTAGAGCTCGGCATCCATGAGGATGTGGGCCAGCCCCTCGGGTGAACCCAGCTCCCGGCGGAAATCGTCGGCCAGCTCCGCCTGCGCGGCCCCGAGTTCCTCCGGCGTCACCTCCCCCGTCTTCATCTCCTCCACGGCGTCCAGGATCTGGACGATCTCCCCCACGGCCTGCTCCGCCGCGGCCTGGCCCTGGATGTAAAACGGGCTGGCCAGGCGGCGCCCCTCGCTCCCGACCGTGAGGAGCGAAGTGGGCAGGGTCCGGTTCAGGCGCCCCTCGAGGATCCGGGCCGCCATGAGCGCGTGGACGTACTCCGCGTCCTCGCGGCGCGGGAAGAGGCCGCCCGCGATGAACTGGGCGGCGGGGGAGCCGGGATCGTCCTCCACCAGGATCCTCCGTCCCGCCGGGCGCGAGGGCTGGGCGAAGGTAAAGGGGACATCGTCCTTGCGGACCCAGATCCCCCAGATGCGGGTGGCCCGCTCGAGGAGCGGCCCGGGGTCCACCGGCCCCACGATCTCGAGGGCCGCCTGTCCCGGGGAAAAGAACTTGCGATAGAAGAACCGGACATCCCCGAGCGCCAGGGCCGCGACGCTCTCGGGGGTCCCGGTGAGGGGCCTCCCGTAGGTCGTGCCCCCGAACAGGGCCCCTTCCATCTGCTCGTGGATCCGCTTCCGGGGATCGGGCTGTCTCTGCAGCTCCTCGAGGAGCGATCGCCGGACCTGCTCGAAATCGTCTTCCGCGAACTCGGCTTCCCCCACGACCTGGTACAGCAGCAGGAGGGCGCGTTCCAGGCCGGAGGGATGGGCCGTGAGGAGAAACCGGATCCCGTCCCAGTCGCACCGCACCTCCACCCGGGCGCCCAGGATCTCGAGCTCGGCCCTTATGTCCTCGGCCGAGCGATCGGCCGTCTTTTTCAGGAACATCCGGGAGAGGAGGTGGGCGACCCCCCCCTTGTCGACCGGGTCGAACGCCGACCCGTACCGGACGACGAGACCCACGGCGGCCCTGTCCGAGGCCCCGGCGGTCGTGGCGACTGTAATCTGCAGGTCGTTCAGGAGCCTTTTCGACTCGAGCTTCGGGAGCGGTGTTTCCGACCGGGCCGGGGCGGCGGGGAAGAAGAGCAGGCAGGCGGCCGGGAGAAACCAGAAACGGCATTTTCTGAATAGCATGGCGTATCCCCGAAAATAAAAACACTATAGTAACCCTCACCGCCACGCGACTCAACGGACAAAACTCCGCACCCCCGCCGCCCGCGGGGGCGGAATCTGCTATAATGAAACCCGGAAGCGACACTCATCATCAGGCCAGGGGCGAAACCATGGTTGAATTCCATTCCGAACCGCAGACCAGCAGGCGTCCGACGATGATCCTCGCCACCATCGGAGTGCTGGCGGTCCTCGCGGGCGCCGTCGCGCTCTACGTGCACTACCAGGGCGGCCTCGAGTCCGAGGCCGGGCCCGCCGGGGTCGCCGTCCCCGGGCTGCTCCGCGCGGGGGACACCAATTTCGAATACTACAAGACAAGGGTCCTCATCGAGGACGTCCAGGCCAGCCTGGGGGTCAGTTTCAGCAACGCCCGGATCGCCATGATTTCGGGCGTGCTCGTCAACGACGGGGACCGGACGCTGGAAGCGGTCGAACTGCACCTCACCCTGTACGACGCCTGGGGAAAGGTCTCGAAGGAACGGACGGCCTTCGCCCTTCGCCCCGGCGCGGGATACGTGGGCAAACCCATGAATCCGCTGGAAAGACGCTCCTTCACCATCGGGGTCGAGGCGGTCGAATATTACTGGGACCCCAAGAACATCACCATCGAAATCACCGGCCTGAAATATTCCTGACCCCCATGCCCAAGAACGGACTCCTTCGGATACACCTGGCCGGGATCTGCGGAACCGGCATGGCCTCGCTGGCGGCGATGCTCCGGGAAGCGGGGCACGAGGTTTCCGGCTCCGACGAGGGGGTGTACCCCCCGATGAGCGATTTTCTCGCCGAGCGCGGCATCCCGGTGCGCCGTGGGTACGACGCGCGCAACCTCGAGCCGGAACCGGACCTGGTCGTCATCGGCAACGCCCTGTCGCGCGGGAATCCCGAGATCGAACGGACGCTCAACCGCAGGATCCCCTACACCTCCTTCCCGGAGGCGCTCAAGCGCTTCTTTCTCCTCGGGAAGATCCCCGTCGTGGTCGCCGGGACGCACGGCAAGACCACCACCAGTTCCATGCTCGCCTGGGGGATGCAGTCCGCCGGCCTGCGCCCCGATTTCCTGATCGGGGGGATCGCCGGGAATTTCCGGTCCAGCTACGGCCTGGGCGGCGGGGAGCATTTCGTGGTCGAAGGGGACGAATACGATTCGGCCTTTTTCGACAAGGGGCCCAAGTTCCTCCACTACCTCCCCTACCTGGCCGTGATCGGAAACGTCGAGTATGACCACGCCGACATCTACCCGGACCTGGAAAGCATCCGGCTGCAGTTCCGGCGCCTGGTCCACCTCATCCCGGAAGAGGGCTTTCTCGCGGTCGGGGGCGAAAGCCCCGCCGCGCTGGAGGCCTGCGCCGGCTGCCGCTGCGCCCGGGAGACCTTCGGCCTCGACCCCGGCTGCGACTGGAGCGCCGGCGCGATCGAGATGGGGGAGACGGGCTCGAGCTTCGAGGTGGCCCTCAGGGGGGAGGCTTTCGGCCGTTTCCGGATGCGGGCGGTGGGACGCCACAACATCCGCAACGCCCTGGCCGCCACGGCCGTGCTGCACCGCCTGGGGGTATCCGCCCGGGAGATCGGCCGGGGGCTGGAGTCGTTCGCGGGGGTCCGCCGCAGGCTCGAGCTGCGGGCCGAAGTGGGGGGGGTCCGCATCTACGAGGACTTCGCGCACCACCCCACCGCCGTCCGGGAGACCCTGGAAACGGTCCGGGCCGCCTTCCGGCCCGAACGGGTATGGGCGGTGTACGAACCGCGTTCGGCCACCAGCCGCCGCAACGTCTTCCAGAGGGAGATCGCCGACGCGCTCGCGGGCGCCGACTGCGTGGCCTTCCCGGCCCTGTTCAGGCCGGAAAAGGTGCCGGAGGGGGAAAGGCTCGATCTCGAGCGGCTGGTTTCGGACCTGCGCTCCCGCGGCGCGGCCGCCTGGAACCTCGGGACCGTGGACGCTATAATTGAAAAGGTCGCCGCCGAAGCCCGTCCGGGGGACCTGGTGGTCCTTCTGTCCAACGGCGGCTTCGGCGGCATCTACGAGAAACTCCCCGCCGCGCTCGGGGGGAAGACCGAAGCGACACCCGGAGGCTGACGGCCGAATGACGACCCGAATACGAACCTGGCTGCTCGCGGCCGCCCTCGCGGCCCTGGCGGCGTCCTTCGCCCCCGGCCAGGCCCCGGAAGGGGAGACCCCCGCCATCCCCCAGGCGGGGTTCAAGATCGGCGTCGAGGTCAACATGGTCAACGTCCCCGTCACGGTCCGGGGGGCGGACGGGAACTTCCTCCGGGGCCTGCCCCGCGACTCCTTCCGGCTGCTCGAGGACGGGCAACCGCAGGAGATCCTGTTCTTCGCCCAGGAAGGGCTCCCCGTCCACATCGCCGTCGTGCTCGACACGAGCGGAAGCGTCCGCTCCGAGTGGGGGGCGATCCGGTACGCGACCCGGCGCTTCATCGAACAGCTCAAGCCCGGGGACCGGTTTTCCCTCACCTCCTTCAACACCGAAATCAGGCTGAAGATGGACTGGGGCACCGATACCGCGCGCCTGGGCCCCGTCCTGACCTCCATCTACTGCAAGGATGACACGAAGGTGTGGGACGCCGTGTGGGTCGTCTCGAACGACGTCTTCCGCGGCGTCGAGGGGAAGAGGGTCATGATCATCATGAGCGACGGACTGGACAACAGGAGCGCCGTCACCTTCGAAGAGGCGGTCCAGGCCGCCGTCCACGAGGAGGTGGCCGTCTACGTCGTCAGCAAGACGGAGGCGCTGCGCCAGCTGATGGAAACCCTGTACCGCGACATCCCCCAGCAGCAGTTCGCCAACGCGGACCTGGCCCTGCGGAAGCTGGCGTACGAGACCGGGGGGCGGGTCCTCTATCCCAACAATTTCGGCCAGCTCGACGACATCTACGCCGACGTGGACGAGGAGCTGCGCAACCAGTACACCCTCGGCTACGTGTCGAGCAACACGGACAAGGACGGGTCCTACCGCCGTATCGACGTGGGGGTGGCCCGCCAGGGCGTCAGCGTCACGGCCCGGCCCGGGTACTACGCCCCCCGGGACTGAACCGGCGCCGCGCCCGAAAAAACGGCTTGACTTCCCCCGCCCGGCCGAACTACTTTTTCTTCACCCCATCACCCTCGAATTCACGGTTTTTCCAAAACCTGCTGAATTGGAGGGCGAACGGTGTCCGAACAAGCCTATCTTCACTTCGAAGCCGGCCCCCTTTATGTCGCCGAAGGCTCCGCGTGCAGGGAGCGGGCGGGCGTCCCGGCCCCATCGGAATGGACCGATGACGAGATCACCTCGATCCGCGCGGCCCTGAAAAAACTCTCGGCCGGGCGCATCCCGGACCCCAACGACGCGGAAGACCTGGTCCAGGAGACGCTCCTGACCCTGGTCGCCAAATGCCCCCGGGCCGACCTGCGCAAGAGCCCGCTGGTGTGGAGCATGGGGGTGCTCCGGAGGAAGGTGGGAAACTACTATCGCAAGGCCCGGCGCACCACCTCCCTGGACGACTGGGAATCGGGCCGGCGGCAGAGGCCCCCGATGGCCGGCGGCGGCTCCGTCGCCGCCGGCCTGTTCCCCGCGGCCCCCTCCCCCGAAATCAGCCTGCTCCGCGACGAGATGCAGGGGATCGTCGACGAAACGATCTCCCGGCTCCCCGATTCACAGCGCCAGGCGATGGAGCTCCTGATCTCGGGGCTCGACCCTGGGGAGATCGTGGACCGGCTGAACCCCGAGCGGTACCAGAACGTGATCAACCGGCTGCACCGGGGACGCCGGAGGCTGGCTGCGGAACTGGCCCGGCACGGCCTCGGCCCGGACAGTGGAACGGGGCTCAGGAAGATGAAGCGCAGTCTCGGAAAAAGGCGCAGTTGAGGCGATGTCCCCAGCGGCGGCGCGTTGCCGGACGGGGGCGATGTTTCCCCCGCCGCCCCATCCGTAGTAAAATAATGGGATGAAAATCGTGTTCGAACGCACGGGAGGGCTGGCCGGCAGGAAGGTCGGAGGGACCCTGGACGGCGCCGACCTGCCCCCGGCCCAGGCCCGCCGCCTGAAGAGACTGCTGCGGGACTCGGCCTTCTTCAGCCTCCCGCCCGCGGCCGGGCCCGGCCCGAGCCCGCCCGACGGCTTCCTCTTCCGGGTCACGGTGGACACCGGGGAGAGGACGCACACGGTGGAGGCCGCCGAGGGGATGGTGCACCCCTCGCTGCGCCCCCTCCTCGATTTCCTGCTCGCCCTCACCCGGCGGTAGCTCCCCCCTCGGGCCGCGCGCCCTCAGGCCTGCAGGACGACGCTGGCGGCGCAATGGGACAGGATGCGCTCCGTCGTGCTGCCGAAGAGGACCTCCCGGATGGGGCTCCGCCCGTAGGCCCCCATCACCACGAGATCCACCCCCTCGCTCCCGGCGAGATCGCAGATCACCTCCGACGGCTTCGCGTGAACGATCACCCTGACGCCGGGATCGATGCCGTGGTGGCGCAAGAACGCCGCGGCCGGGGCCAGGGTCTCCCGCCCCGCGCTCTCCTGCTGGGCCACCGTCAGGAGGGTGCACCGGACCCCGGGCCGGGCCGCCAGTTCCGCGGCTACGGGCAGGGCGCGCGCGGCGTGCAGGCTCCCGTCGTAGGCCACCAGCACGTTGCGCAGTTCCCCGTCTTCGGGAAACTCCGAACCGGCGACGAGCACGGGGCGGACCGCCCCCCGGATCACCGGTGCGACCAGGGAGTCCACGGCATGGGGGGAGGGGACGCGGCTGTACCCGGTGCGCGAAACGACCACGATGTCGTGGGCGGCCGCCGCCTGGCAGATGACGTCCGCCGGTATCCCGCTCCTGATTTCCGTGGCGCAGGAGATCCCCCGGGCCGAGCAGCGGGCGGCGAACTCCTCCAGCCGCACCCCCGCCACCGCCGCCAGGTCCTGCATCAGGGTCTGGCCCGATTGAGCGGGCGGGGTCACCACCGAAGGCATGAAGCCGTCGGCCGCCCCCATCACCGGGATCTCGAAGGCGGCGATGTCGATCACGGCCAGCGCATGGACAAAACCGTTTTCCTTGCGGGCAAGCCAGCACGCGTGGTTAGAGGCGCCGGCGCCGTAAGGCGTTTCAGCCAGAGCAAACAGTATGGAGCGGATCATAGCCCCCTCCGCGGGATGGGTCGGGGCGTCCGGTGGAGCCGCCGTGCGCCCCGGGGTGTGGATCGGCCCTTTCAGGCGGCCCCGAGATCCGATTTGATTTTGAAAAGGTCCAGGATGTCCCTCCGCGTCACGATTCCCAGGAGCGACCCGTCCTCCACCACCGGCATGCATCCGTTCTCGGCGGCCATCCGGGAGAGGGCCTCTCCGGCGGGGTCCGACGGCCTGAGCGACGGCACCAGCTCGACCGGCGTCATCACGTCCCGGACCTGCTTGAACCCCCACAGCTCCCGGGCCACCGTCTTGACCCCCTCGATGGACACCATCCCCACGAACTCCTCCCGGTTGAAAACGGGAAACTGCGTGAACTGGTGCCGGTAGATGTAATCCTGGATCAGCCGGTCGATCGGGGTCAGCCAGTCCACCTTCACGACATCGGCCGTCATGACCTGCCGCACCTCCACCCCGGCGAGCGCCTGCTTCAGCATGATCGCCTGGTACCCCCCGGCCGCCGACTGTTTCAGGAACATCCCGATCAGCACCAGCCAGAGGCCGGACAGCAGGCTCTGCGTCAGGAGGAACTGGAGGACGCCCAGGATGATGAGAAAGAGGGCGAAGGCGTTGCCGATCCGGCTGACCACCCGGGTGGCGCGGGCCAGGTCGTCCCAGTGGTCCCAGAGGAACGCCCGCAGGATGCGGCCGCCGTCCAGGGGAAAGCCCGGGATCAGGTTGAAGAGGGCCAGGAGGATATTGGCCCAGCCCAGCCACCATGCGATCCCCGCGACGGCCGACGAGAATCCCGCGGCGGCGAAATGGACGGCCAGGAGCCCCCCCCCGATCCCCAGGCTGGTCGCGGGGCCCGCCAGCGCGATCAAAAACTCCTGCCTCCCGTTGCGGGCTTCGGAGACGACTTCGGCCATCCCGCCGAAGATGAAAAGCCTGATGCCGGCGACCCGGATCCCGTGCCGGAGGGCGACCAGCGAATGGGCCAATTCGTGCAGGAGGACGGAAACGAAAAGGAGGATGGCCGCGACGCCCCCCATGACCCAGTACTGCGCCGTGGAATGGTCCGCGAGCACCCGGGGAAAGTAGCTCTCGGCCATGATGTAGAGAACCAGGAAGAACATGACGAACCAGGAGTAGTCGATGGTGACATCGATGCCGCCGATCCGCAAAAGATGGAATCCCCCGGGTCTCATGAAACTAGATATACCACGAAGCGCGGGGGGACTCCATACGGGGTCAGGACCGCGCCGCGCGGGAGAGCCCGGATTCGGAAAAAACCTCGGCCTCGAAGACGTAGATCTCGGTCTCCGCCTCGCGCCATGCCGTGGGGGCCGCCCCGGCCTTGCGGCAGGTGTGTTCGAGGAACCGCCTCCGGTCCCAGCCCTGCTCGGACGCCACCTGCGGCAGGAGCAGGCCCCGGTGAGGCCCGCTCACGAGGTAGAGCCCGTGCACCCCGACCCGGATCTCTTCGATGTCGCCGATGCGGCGCAGGGGAGCGAGGACCGAGATCTCCAGCTCGAGCAGCGGCAGTTCCCCGGCGCTCACCGGCGGGAACCGGGGATCGCCGCAGGCGGCGCTGACGGCGCAACGCGCGACGATTTCGCACAGCGGCCGGTCGGCCAGGATCTGGCCGATGCAGCCCCGGAGGGCCCCCTCCCGGTGGAGGGAAACGAAGGCCCCCTTCATTTCGAGCAGGGCCGGGCCCGGGCGGTCGAGTCCCGGCGCCCCCTCCCCGGCCAGGTGGGCCTCGAGGGTCCTGCGGGCCAGTCCGAGGAGTGCGGCCTTGTCAGCGTGGTCGAGCATGTCCCCCCCGCCTTCACCGGGAATTTTTCAGGTCGGCCGCCGGCCGGTCGGCCGCCTCCAGCCGGTGCAGCTGTTCGAGTTTGCGCAGCCGACCCAGTTCCCGCCGCTGCTCGGCACGGAGGCGCCGCCTCTCGAGCACCCTGCGCCGGCGCTTCTCGCGGTACTTGATGCTGTTGTCCAGCTTGGACCAGAAGTCGCGGAAATATTGCGCCATGGAGACCAGCGCCAGGACCACCACGCCCCAGAGAAGGACGGTCGCGGTCCCCTGCACCCACCCGCCGTATTTGTGCCCCAGGATCAGTCCCACCACGGCCGCCACCTGGGCCACCATCTTCCCCTTCCCCAGGCGCGAGACATCGATGGAAAACCCCTCGTGGGCGGCGATGCTCCGGAGCCCGCTGACGGCGAATTCCCTCCCCAGGATGATGACGACCATCCAGGCGGGCGCGATCCCCAGCTGCACCAGGGCGACCAGCGCGGAGGAGATGAGGAGCTTGTCGGCGATGGGGTCCAAAAGCCGCCCCAGGGTCGTCACCTGCTTGCGCCTCCGGGCCAGGTAGCCGTCGAGCAGGTCGGTCAGGGCGGCGGCCAGGAACAGGCTGGCGCCCAGGAAGGCCCAGGTCCGGATTTCGACCGTCAGGAGCAGGGCGACGACTACGGGCACCAGGAAGATTCGGGCGATGGTCAAGGCGTTCGGCAGATTCATGATCAAGGGTAGATTATCACAAAACCGGGTGCGAGGATGCAGGATTCAGGAGCGGGACTTTGTGCTATCATTCCCGCGGGAGGGACTCGACGCCGTGATCAAAGCATTCATCCTTGCCGGGGGAAAAGGGGCGCGGCTGCGTCCCCTGGTTCTGCATGTTCCCAAGCCCATCGTCCCCCTCGCCAACATCCCCTTTCTCTTTTTCCAGATCGACCACATCAAGCGCGCGGACATCACGGAGATCATCCTCAGCCTCTCCTACCAGCCCCGGAAGATCACCGACATCTTCGGCGACGGCATGAAGTACGGCGTCACCATGCGCTACACGCACGAAGACCTCCCCCGCGGCACGGCGGGCGCCTTCAAGGCGGCCGAGAACCTCATCGACGACACCACCATCGTCCTCAACGGAGACGTCCTGACCGACATCGACCTGAGGGAGGTCCTCGCCTGCCACAAGGCCCGGGGGGCCGAGGCCACCATCGTGACCGCCCGCGTGATGAACCCGGTGGGTTACGGGCTGGTGGAGGCGGCGCCGGACGGCAGGGTGATCCGTTTCACCGAGAAGCCGCCGGAGGACGAGGTGACGGGGGACACGATCAACGCCGGGATCTACGTCCTGGAGCGCTCGGTCCTCGACCGGATACCGGGCGAGGGGACGCAGAGTTTCGAGCGGGACATCTTCCCGGCCATGGTACAGGAGGGGGCGCGGGTCTACGCCTGCCTCACCCACGGTTACTGGCAGGATATCGGCAGCCCCCAGAAATACCTCGAAGCCAGCTTCGGCATCATCTCCGGCAGGACGAAAATGCCCGGCTACCCCCAGAAGGCGTGCCCCCCGAACAACTGGAAGAAGCAGGAGGTCTCCATCGACGCCTTCTCCATCCTGGATGGAAAATGCGTGATCAAGTCGGGCGTGGCCATCGAAAACTCGGTGCTGGGCGAAGGGTGCCGCATCGAGGAGGGGGCGCTGATCAAGGATTCCGTCATCTGGAGCGGAACACGGATCATGGCGCACGCCCGCATCGAAAAGGCCGTGATCGGGAGGCTGTGCCATATCGGGGAGGGCGCCCGGTTGCGGCCCGGGACGGTCCTGGGGGACAAATCGACCGTCTCCGACTTCAGCATCGTGTAGCGGGCCGGGGCTTATTTCCTGGCGAAATGCTCGAGGATCCGGGAGGCGGCCCGGGGGCCCACGTAGGGGGCCAGCTCGTCGAACGCCGCCCGCTTGACCCGCTCCAGGCTCCCGAAAGCCCGCAGCAGCACCTTGCGCCGGACCTCCCCGATCCCGGGGACATCCATCAGCTCGGAATCGAAATCACGCAACTCCCGCCGCTTGCGGTGATAGGTGACGGCGAAGCGGTGGGCCTCGTTCCGCATCAGCTGGATCAGGTGCAGGGCCGGGGATTCCGGGGGAAGCACGACGGGGGCGTCCTCCCTCCCCTTGACGAAAAGCTCCTCCTCCCTCTTGGCGATGGCGGCCACCGCCTGGTTTTCGAGCCCCAGTTCGGCCAGGGCGGAAACCGCCGCCGAGAGCTGCCCCCTCCCCCCGTCGACGAGCACGAGATCGGGCAGCACCCCCTCGTCCTGCTCGAGCACGTTCCCGTAGTGCCGGTGGATGACCTCGCGCATGGAGGCGAAGTCGTCCGGCCCCTTCACGCTCTCGATCTTGAATTTGCGGTAGCCGCCGCGCTGCATCTTCCCGTTGCAGCAGAGGACCATGCTGGCGACCGTATCGGATCCCTGGACGTGGGAGATGTCGAAGGTCTCGATCCTCCTGGGGAGGGCGGAGAGGCCGAGGGCCTCCCGCAGCGGCTCGAGCAGCTCCTCCCCCCGGGGCTTCAGGATGCGGAAGCGGGTATCGAACGCCATCCGGGCGTTGCGCATCACGAGGTCGAGCATTTCCGATTTGAGCCCCCGGCGCGGCGACCGGATATGAACCCGGCCCTTCCTGCGCCCCGACAGCCAGTCCTCGAGGACCTCCGCGTCCTCCACGTCCGCGGGGAGGAGGATTTCCCCGGGGATGAAGCTGTCCTGCAGGTAATACTGGTGCAGCGCCTCGGAGAGGAATCCCCCCGGGTCGAAGGAGATCACGTCCTCCCAGAAAAACTCCCGCCGCCCGACCACCCTTCCCCCGCGCTGGACGAAGACCTCGAGCGCCACCTGCGTCCCTTCCTGGTGATAGCCGAAGAAGTCGCGGTCCTCCTCCCCCTCGAGCGCCATCTTCTGGCGCTCCGACATCTCCCGCACCATGGCGATCCAGTCCCGGTACGCGGCCGCCGCTTCGTAGCGCAGCTCATCGGCGGCCGTTTCCATGCGGCGCTCGAGCAGGCGCACGAGTTCTTCCGACCTGCCCGAAAGGAGCAGCCGGACGTCGTCCACCGCGCGCGCGTAGGCCTCCTTCGAACAGAGCCCCGCGACGCACGGGCCCAGGCAGCGCTGCATCTGGTAATCCAGGCAGGGGCGCTGGAGGGTGCCGTCGATCTCCAGGTTGCAGGTGCGCAGGCGGAAATACTTGTTCACCAGCTTCACCGTCCGCCGGGCGTTCCCCGCGGGGAGAAAGGGGCCGAAATAGAGCGCCCCGTCCCGGCGCACCCGGCGGGTGATGAAGATGCGGGGGAAGGGTTCCTGGACCGTCAGCTTGAGGTACGGGAAGCTCTTGTCGTCCTTCAGGTGGATGTTGTACTTGGGCTGGTGCCTCCGGACCAGGGTGGATTCGAGGATCAGGGCCTCGACTTCGCTGTCGGTGATGATGGTTTCCAGGTCGGCGATTTCGGCCACCAGGCGGCTCGTTTTCGGGTCGTGGGGACGGCTCTCCTGGAAATAGGACCGCACCCTCTGGCGCAGGGACCGGGCCTTGCCGACATAGAGGATCTTCCCCTGGTCGTTACGGTAGATATAAACGCCGGGTTCCGCCGGCAGATGATCGAGCTTCTGGCGCAGCACGCCATTAAAATAGCACACTTCCGGCCGGGCCGCGCCCCGTCAGGCGCCGAGCCTGGCCTTCACCCGCTCGCTGAGCCGGGCCCCGTCGACGGGACGGCCGGCGAAACGCGCCATGCACCCCTTCATGACCTTCCCCATGTCCCTGGGGGAGGCGGCGCCCGTTTCGGCGATGACGGCTTCGATGGTTTCGTCCATCTCCCCTTCGCCGACGGCCGCGGGGAGGTAGGTTTCGATCACCCCGATCTCCGCCGCCTCCTTCGCCGCCAGTTCCGGCCGGCCGCCCCGGGTGAACTGCTCGATCGAATCCCGGCGCTGCTTGACCAGGGAAAGGAGCACCTCCAGGACCTCGGGGTCCTCCAGTTCGCGGAGGCGCTCGATTTCCCTGTTCTTCACCGCGGCCTTCATCATCCGGAGGACGCCGAGCCGCCCCGCCTCCCTCGCTTTCATCGCGGCCGTGAGATCCGCGCTGATCCTGTCCCTCAGTTTCATACCCCCTCCTGTTTCCGCCGGCCCGCCGCCAGCACCTCCATCATCTCCGCGTGGATCCGGCCGTTGGAGGCGATGACCTCGCCGTCCCGGATCCCCCCCTCGGCCCCGTCGTACCGGGTCACCCGCCCCCCCGCCTCCCGGACCGCCAGGTACCCGGCGGCGCAGTCCCAGGGGTTGAGATGGAGTTCCCAGAAACCGTCCAGGCGCCCCGCGGCCACGTGGCAGAGATCGAGCGCGGCCGAACCGCTTCGGCGGATCCCGTGGCAGCGCACGGCGAAAGCGCAGAAATCGGCGAGGTTGTTCCGGGGGCTGGTCCGGACGTCGTAGGGGAAACCCGTGGCCAGGAGGCTCCGGTCCAGGCTCTGCACGCCGGAAACGGCGAGCCGGGCGCCGTTCGAGAAGGCGCCGCCCCCACGGCGAGCGAGGAACAGCTCCTCCCGCAGCGGGTTGTACACGGCCCCCCACTCCACCACCCCCTCGATCTGGAGCGCGATCGAGACGGAGAAATCGGGGTAGCCGTGGGCGTAATTGGTGGTGCCGTCGAGCGGGTCGATCACCCAGCAGACGGGCCCCGGAGTCGCGCGGCTGTGCCGCTCCTCCGCCAGGACCGAGTGATCCGGAAACTCCCCGAGGAGGCGCGCGACGATCCGCTCCTCGGCCTCCAGGTCGACCTCCGTCACCAGGTCGATGGCCCCCTTGTTGGCGACGGCAAACCCCGTGCGGTACCGTTCGTGCAGCAGTTTCCCCGCCTCCAGGGCGCACTCGGTCCCCACCCGTACGAACGTCTCCATGTCGTCCATCATCATCTCACTCGATCCGATCGTTGTCGCCGAGACGCAGCACCTCGACCCCCCGCGGGGGGGTGAAGCGGAACCTGCCGGCCGGCACGCGGACATTCGTGGAAACGTCTGAAAAGAGGAACTCCGAGGTGTTCCCGATATGCTCCCTGATGACGATCCTCCGGATATCCGAGGTGTCCCGGTCCAGTTCCAGCACCAGGTAGTCGTAGCCGGAATCGGGCCGCCGCGGCAGAAGGCGCAGCAGGACCGTGCCCTCGAGCCGCGGCGTCCCCCCGTCGGCCGAAGCCTCGTAACCGCGGGAGAAGTGCTTCGCCCCCAGCAGCAGTCCCAGCGGCGTCCCCTCGAAATCTTCGGGCGTGAGGGGCTGCACGGTGACCTGGCGCTCGGAGGGGACGTAGAGGAAGCTCTCCTTCCCGTCGGCCACGAACAGCTTCTCCTCCGGCTCCCGGTATTCCCACCTCATCAGCCCCGGCCGTTTCAGCCAGAAAACCCCCGACTCGGTCTGCTCCACCCCGGGCGCCCGGTAGGTCTGCACGAAATTCCCGGCGGCGGTCTCCACCGCCGCGTAGCGCTTTTCGAGCCCGGCCAGGAGCGCGGCGGGATCCTCCGCGGGGGCCGCAACCACCCCCAGGGCGGCAAAAATCAGGGCGAGGGCCCCGAGGGAGCGCCCGCCGAGCGTCCACGCGCCGCACCCTCCCGCCGTCATCGCTCGCCTCCGCGCGGGGGTCCGGACGGTTTCCCCGCGGCCGGGTTCCTGAGGGAATCGAAAAGGAGCAGGACGACTCCGACCGTGATGGCGGAATCCGCGACGTTGAAATTCGGCCAGTAGAAGGACTGGCGGATGTGGAACTCGACGAAATCGACGACGAACCCCCGCGCCACGCGGTCGACCAGGTTGCCGGCGACCCCCCCCAGGGTCACCGCCAGCGCCAGGTGCAGCAGCCTCCGTTCCTTCGGGGCGTAAAGGCCGTAAAGGAGGATCACGGCGACGGCCACCAGCGCCAGCCCCCCCAGGATCCAGGGCTTCCAGGGCGAGGCCACTCCGTCGAAGAGCCCGAAGGCCACGCCGGTGTTCTCGACGTAGGAGAGGCCGAGGTAGCCGGGGATGAGTTCCACGCCCCGCCCCCCCGCCAACTCCCTCACGGCCAGCCACTTGGTCAGCTGGTCGAGGCCCAGGATTCCCAGGGCGATCAGGCAGCATCTCGTCTTCATCTCCGCGGGCCCGGACCCGGCCGGGGCGCCCCCCCTCCCCCTCTCCCTACCGGCATCGCGTCATCTCCACGACGGCGGGGACGCAGCGGCCGCAGAGGGCGGGGAAGGCCGGATCGGCCCCCACCGTCTTCGAGTAGTTCCAGCAGCGCTCGCACTTGTTCCCTTCCGCCTTCCTGATCTCGATCCGCACCCCGTCCCCGGCGGCCTCGTCCGCCGCGAATTCCACCTGGGAAACGATGAAGAGCGCGGGCAGCTCCCCGCGGTGGCGCTCGAGCAGGGCGGCCGTATCCCCGGCCGCCCCGATCACCACCGCGGCCTCGAGCGCATTCCCTATGAGGCCCCCCTGGCGCGCCTCCTCGAGCGCTTTCAGGACCGATTCCCGGACCGCGCGGAGGCGGTCCCACTCCCCCAGCAGCGCCTCCTCCCCCTCGCGCTCCTCGATTTCGGGGAAGAGGGTCAGGTGCACCGATTCAGCGCGGGCCGCGGGGGGGAGCCCCTCGTGCATCGCCGCGTAGACCTCCTCGCTCGTGAAGGAGAGGATGGGGGCGATGAGGCGGGTAAAGGCGTCGAGGATGCGCCACAGCGCCGTCTGCGCCGACCGGCGCTCCGCGGAATGGGTGGGCGCCGTGTAGAGCCGGTCCTTCAGGATGTCGAGGTAGAAGGCGGACATGTCCACGGTGCAGAAGTGGTACAGGGCGCCGTAGACCTGGTGGAGCTGGTACTCCTCGTAGCCCCTGAGGCACCTGCGGACGAGCCGCCCGGTGCACACCAGGGCCCAGCGGTCGATTTCGAGCATGCGGTCGAAGGGCACGCTGTCCGTTTCGGGGTCGAAACGCGGGTGCGCGGGATCGGGCTGGTTGCCGAGGTTGCCCAGCATGAAGCGGCAGGTGTTGCGGATCTTCCGGTAGGAGTCCCCCAGCCGGTCGAGCAGCTCGTCGAAAATGCGCACGTCCTCCACGTAGTTGACCGAACTGACCAGCAGGCGCACGATCTCCGCCCCGCGCTCCTTGACCAGGTCGTTGGGGTCGACCCCGATCCCCTTCGACTTGGACATCGTCCGCCCCTTCTCGTCGAGCGTCCACCCGTGGGTGATGGCCGCGCGGTAGGGCGCCCGGCCCCTGAGCGCCACGGCGATCAGGAGCGAACTCTGGAACCACCCGCGGTACTGGTCCCCCCCCTCGATGTAGAGATCCGAGGGCCAGGGCATGTCGGGGCGCGCGCCGAGCGTGGCCAGGTGGCTGCTGCCGGAGTCGAACCAGACGTCCAGGATGTCGAATTCCCGGCGGAAATCGCGGCCGCCGCAGCGGGGGCACGCCGTCCCCGCGGGGAGCAACTCCTCGGGCGCGTGCGCGTACCAGGCGTCCGCCCCCTCGCGGTCGAAGAGACCGGCGACATGATCGACGACCTTCCCGTCGAGCAGGACCTCGCCGCATCCCCGGCAGTAGAAGGCGATGATGGGCACCCCCCAGGCGCGCTGGCGCGAGATGCACCAGTCGGGCCGCTCCCCCACCATGTTGCGGATCCGCTCCTCCCCCCACGAGGGGATCCAGCGCACGCCCCCGATCGCTGCGAGCGCGGCGTCCCGGAGCCCCCCCCCGTCCATCGCGATGAACCACTGCGGCGTGGCGCGGAAGATGATGGGTTGGTGGCAGCGCCAGCAGTGGGGGTAGGAATGCTGAAAATCCTCGCCATGGAGCAGCGATCCCGTCCCGCGCATGAATTCGACGATCGCGCGGTTGGCCTCGAAGACCGGCCGCCCGCCGAAATGCTCCACGCCCTGGAGAAAACAACCGCGGTCGTCCACCGGGCAGAGGGTCTCCAGCCGGTAGTTCCTGCCGGTGACGTAGTCGTCCGACCCGTGCCCCGGGGCGGTATGCACGCAGCCGGTGCCGGCGTCCAGCGTCACGTAATCGGCCAGCACCAGGAGCGACTCGCGGTCGATGAAGGGGTGCCGCGCCCTGCGCCGGTCCAGGACCTTCCCCTTGAAGCGGGCCACTTCCAGGGGCTCCCCCCAGCCGCACTTCGCGGCGACCGCCCCGAGCAGTTCGGTCGCAACGATGTAGCCCCGCTCCCCCGCCCTCACCGCGGAGTAGTCGTACTCGGGGTGGAAGGCGATGGCCAGGTTTGCGGGGAGGGTCCAGGGGGTGGTGGTCCATATGACCACCGCCCAGTCCCTGCCGCCGAGGGCGGGGTCCAGGTCGGACAGGTCCGACTCCACCGGGAAGGCGACATAGACCGACGGGCTGGTATGGTCCTCGTATTCCACCTCCGCCTCCGCCAGGGCCGTCTGGCAGGAGGGGCACCAGTGCACCGGCTTCAGTCCCTTGTAGACCAGCCCCTTGTCGACGCAGCGGCCGAACGCCCGCGCGATCTCCGCCTCGTAGCGGTGGCTCATGGTCAGGTAGGGGTCGTCCCACTCGCCGAACACCTCCAGCCGCTTGAACCCCTGCCGCTGGATGTCGATGAATGTCTCCGCGTACCTGCGGCACTCCCTGCGGATCGCCAGCCGGTCGAGCCCTTCCTTGCGCCGCCCCAGCTGCTCCTCCACCTTGATCTCGATCGGCAGCCCGTGGCAGTCCCAGCCGGGGACGTAGGGGGCGTCGAACCCCATCATCGTCCGCGACTTGACGATGATGTCCTTGAGGATCTTGTTGAACGCGTGCCCCATGTGGATGGCCCCGTTGGCATAGGGGGGCCCGTCATGGAGGACGAACCCGGGGGAGCCGGCGCGGGCCTTGCGGATCTTCCCGTAGACGTCCGTCTCGTCCCAGTGCCGGATCATTTCCGGTTCCCGCAGGGGAAGGTTCGCTTTCATGCCGAAGGAAGTCTTCGGAAGGTTCAGGGTGTTCTTGATCTCTAGGGTCACAGCCGCGCCTCTCCTGAAAAAAGGTCGGATTATATCATAGATCGGGGTCCGGGGGCGGCCGAAAGAACCGCGCCGCCCGGGGGGCCCCGGGGCGCCGCCGGTGGAGAGGAAAGACGCCGATTTGACAAGGAGGCACTCACATCTTATGTAATGGGCGGACTAAGGAGGGGGAACGCGGGCGGGAGGGTGCGCGGAGGAAAGAGAGGGGTGCGCCGTTCCAATATCCTAATAACACGATATCGAGGTCACAGGGAAAATGCGGCTGGACAAATTGACTTTCAAGGCACAGGAAGCGTTGCAGTCGGCCGAGCGGAAGGCGGAGTCGCTCGGCAGCGCCGAGCTCGCGCCGGAACATCTCCTGGATGCGCTGATCGGGCAGGAAGACGGGCTGGTGGCGCCGCTTTTGCAGAAGCTGGGGGTGTCCGCCGACTCCATCCGGAAGGAACTCGAGGGGCACTTCTCCACCCTCCCCAGGGTGCAGGGCACCCAACCCGCCCTCTCCCCCAAGATGGAGGCGCTGATGCGGGAGGCGGCCGCGGAGGCCGACCAGTTCAAGGACGAGTACGTCTCGACCGAGCACCTCCTGCTGGCCCTGGCGGCGGGAGACGGGTTCGCCGGGAAAATCCTGAGGTCGCGGGGGGCGGGAAAGGCCGACCTGCTCAAGGTGCTGGCCTCCATCCGCGGCAGCCAGCGGGTGACCGATCCCAACGCGGAGGACAAATACCAGGCCCTCAAGCGCTACGCGCGCGACCTGACCGAACTCGCGCGCCGGGGAAAGATGGATCCCGTGATCGGGCGGGACGACGAGATCCGCCGCGTGGTCCAGGTCCTGTCGCGCCGCACGAAAAACAACCCCGTGCTGATCGGGGAGCCCGGCGTGGGCAAGACGGCCATCGTGGAGGGGCTGGCCCAGCGGATCGTCGCGGGGGACGTCCCGGAAACCCTCAGGAAAAAGCGGATGGTGGCCCTCGACCTCGGGGGGATGCTGGCCGGCGCCAAGTACCGGGGCGAATTCGAGGACCGGCTCAAAGCGGTCCTGCGCGAAATCGAGGAAGCGGCCGGGAGCGTGGTCCTCTTCATCGACGAGCTCCACACCCTGGTGGGCGCGGGTTCGGCCGAAGGGGCGATCGACGCCTCCAACATGCTCAAGCCCGCCCTGGCCCGGGGGGAGCTGCGCTGCATCGGCGCCACCACCCTCAACGAGTACAAGAAGTACATCGAGAAGGACGCGGCGCTCGAGCGCAGGTTCCAGCCCGTCTACGTGGGAGAGCCCTCGGTCGAGGACACCCTCGCCATCCTCCGGGGGATCAAGGAAAAGTACGAGGTGCACCACGGGGTCCGGATCACCGACTCCGCGCTGGTGGCCGCCGCGTCGCTGTCGCAGCGCTACATCGCCGACCGCTTCCTCCCCGACAAGGCGGTGGACCTGGTCGACGAGGCGGCCTCGCGCCTGCGGATCGAGATCGACAGCATGCCGGTCGAGATCGACGAGGTGGAGCGCCGCATCACCCAGCTCGAAATCGAACGCCAGGCCCTTGCGAAGGAAACCGACAGGTCGTCGCGCGAGCGGCTGGACGCCCTGACCGCCGAACTCGCCCAGCTGCGGGAAAAGAGCTCGGGGATGAAGCTGCACTGGCACCGGGAACGCGACATCATCGGCTCGATCCGCTCGATCAAGGAGAAGATCGAGGGGGTCAGGGCGGAGGAGCAGAACGCCGAAAGGGCGGGGGACCTCGGGCGCGCGGCCGAGCTGCGCTACGGGACGCTGGTCCAGCTCCAGTCGCGGCTGGAGGAGGAAAACGCCAAGCTGGCCGAACTCCAGTCGGAAAGGAAGTTCCTGAAGGAGGAGGTGGACGAGGAGGATATCGCCGAGGTGGTAGCCAAGTGGACGGGGATCCCCGTCAGCCGGATGCTGGAAGGGGAAATCCAGAAACTGGTCCACATGGAGGACCGGTTGCGGGAGCGGGTCCTCGGGCAGGACCCGGCGCTCGAGGCGGTGTCCAACGCCATCCGCCGGGCGAGGGCGGGACTGCAGGACGCCCGGCGTCCCATGGGGTCCTTCATCTTTCTCGGCCCCACGGGGGTGGGGAAAACCGAGCTCGGGCGCGCGCTCGCCGAGTTTCTCTTCGACGACGAGCGGGCCATGGTCCGCATCGACATGTCGGAATACATGGAAAAGCACTCGGTGGCCCGGTTGATCGGCGCCCCCCCGGGGTACGTGGGATACGAAGAGGGGGGCTACCTGACCGAATCGATCCGCCGCAGGCCCTACGCGGTGATCCTGTTCGACGAGATCGAGAAGGCCCACCCGGACGTGTTCAACATCCTCCTGCAGATCCTGGACGACGGGAGGCTGACGGACGGCAAGGGGAGGACGGTGGATTTCAAGAACACCGTCATCATCATGACCTCCAACATCGGGAGCCACGCGATCAGCGAGGCCGAAGGGGACCTGGACGCCTCGACGCCGCAGCTGCTCGAGGCGCTGAGGAGCACGTTCCGGCCCGAGTTCCTCAACCGGATCGACGACATCATCGTGTTCCGCCGCCTCGACCGGGAGCTGATCCGCGGGATCGTCGGGCTGCAGATCGCGCAGTTGGGCCGGCTGCTCGAGCAGAAGGACCTCACCCTGACGGTGACCCCGGAGGCGATCGGGGAGCTGGCGCGCGAGGGGTACGACCCGGTGTACGGTGCCCGGCCGCTCAAGCGCCTGATCCAGAAAAAAATCCAGGACCGCCTGGCGCTGATGCTGCTGGAGGGAGAAATCGTCCCGGGGGACGCCGTGCGGCTCGATGTCGACGCGGCCTCGGGCGAACTGGTCTTCGGTAAATGAAGCCGCGAGGTTGACGTCCGGCGGCCGAACCCCTAAATTGGGTTCGGCCGCCGGAGGCGGCGACCCTTCAGGGAGGCACGGGACCGAAAATGAGCGATCGGGAAAACGGGCGGGAGCCGGATCCGGCCCCCGGGGAGTTTCAGGTTGTCGACAGGAGGAAATTCTTGAATCTGGACGTTATCGACAAGGCCGCGCCGGTGGAGCCCAAGCCCCGCTATCCCTCCTACGTCGAGGAACTCCGGGGGCGGATGGAGGAAATGGAAAAGCGGTTCCGGGAGAAAACGGAACAGGTCGACGGGGAGCTGGCCCGCACCCGGGCCCGCCTCCGGGAGGACTTCGATCGGAAGCTGGAACTGGAAAAGGGAAAGCTCGTCCTCCCCTTTCTCGAGGTCCTGGACAACCTGGAGCGGGCGATGGAAGCCGCCGCCAGGGCGGACTCGGTGGAACATCTCCTGGAAGGGGTCCGGCTGACGGCCGACCTGTTCCGGTCGAAGCTCCAGTCGATCGGCGTCACCCCCGTCCCCTCCCTCGGGCTCCCCTTCGACCCGAACTCGGCGCAGGCGGTCGGCACCATCCCGGTCACGGACGCGGCCCGCGACGGGGTGGTCCTCGAGGAGCTGCAGACCGGGTACGCGATGGGAGATCAGCTGGTGCGCCCGGCGCAGGTCAGGGTGGGACGGAGCGACACTTAACCCGGGACGGGAGGCCCCGCGCCGTGGTAGACTGACCTTCGTTATCGGAAGGGCGATTCCATTCACATGGACACCAAAATCCTGACCCGGAACATGCATCTCCCCGACCTCCAGGAAATCGGGGTCTACGAATCGCTCGGGGGCTACCGGGCGCTGGCCAGGGCGCTGGGGGAACTGTCCCCGGACGACATCGTCGAAACGGTGAGAAAATCGGGGCTGCGGGGGCGGGGGGGCGCCGGTTTCCCCACCGGGATGAAGTGGGGGTTCGTCCCTAAGAATACGGGCCGGCCGGTCTACCTCTGCGTGAACTCGGACGAGAGCGAGCCGGGCACCTTCAAGGACAGGCTCCTCATCGAAAAGGACCCTCACCAGCTGGTCGAGGGAACGATCCTCTCGGCCTACGCCCTGGGGTGCCGCCTGGCCTTCCTCTACATCCGCGGAGAGTACGTCCGGCCGGCCGGGATCCTCGAGCGGGCGATCGCCCAGGCCCGCGGCAGGGGGTATCTCGGCAACAACATCCTGGGGTCCGGGTTCTCCCTGGACATCCTCGTGCACCGCGGCGCCGGGGCCTACATCTGCGGCGAGGAAACGGCCCTGCTGGAATCCCTGGAAGGACGGAGGGGGCACCCCCGTCTGAAGCCCCCCTTCCCCGCAGCGGTCGGCCTCTACGACTCCCCCACGGTCATCAACAACGTGGAGACGCTGGCCAACGTCCCCCACATCGTCAACAACGGGGCCGACTGGTACGCCTCCATCGGCGTGCCGGGCAACGCCGGCACGCGCCTGTTCGGGGTCAGCGGCCATGTCGTCCGGCGGGGGGTCTACGAACTGCCGATGGGGACCCCCCTCGGCGAACTCCTGTACGATCACTGCGGCGGCCTCCGCCCGGGCCGCAAACTCAAGGCCGTCGTCCCCGGGGGGTCCTCCACGCCGGTGCTGACCGCGGACCAGGTGGACGTCCCCCTCGATTTCGACTCCATCGCCAGGGCCGGGAGCATGCTGGGCTCGGCCGGGGTGATCGTCATGGACGACAGCGCCTGCATGGTCAGGGCCGCCGTCAGGATAGCGCGCTTCTACGCCGAGGAATCGTGCGGGCAGTGCACCCAGTGCCGCGAGGGGACCGAATGGCTCTACCGCATCCTCCGCCGGATCGAGGGGGGGCGCGGCAAGGAGGGGGACCTGGGGCTGCTGCTCGACCTCTGCGCCAACATGAAGGGGCGCACGATCTGCCCCCTCTCCGACGCCGCGGCGATGCCGATCGAGAGCTACGTTCAGAAGTTCCACGATGAATTCGACGCGCACATCCGGGAACAACGGTGTGTCGTCCAGGACGCGACCCCCGTCGCGACATAGGTGCGCCATGGTGAGAAGGGCCGCCGTAGCCGGCAGCTTCTATCCCGGCGATCCCGACGAACTCCGAAGGACCGTCGTCTCCGGCATCCCCGCCCCCGGGCAGGCGCCCCCCCCGGCCGCACGGGCGGTGCTGGTGCCCCATGCCGGCTATATCTACTCCGGGAGGGTGGCCGGCGAGGTCTTCTCCTCCGTCGCCCTGCCGGGCCGCTTCATCCTCCTGGGACCCAACCACACGGGGAGGGGGGCGGCGCTGGCCCTGGCGCCCCCGGGGGAGTGGGAGACGCCCCTGGGAAGGGCGCCCGTGGACGGGGAGATGAACCGCGCCCTCCTCGAGGCGTGCCCCCCCCTCAGGGAGGACGCCGCCGCCCATCGCGACGAGCACGCGCTCGAGGTCCAGATCCCCTTCCTGCAGGCGCTCGCCCCCGGCTTCCGTTTTTCGGCCGTCTGCGTCGGGACCGTCGACTATGCCCCCCTGGAGGAGCTGGGGCACGCGATGGCGCTCGTGATCGGGAGGATGGCGGAGCCGGTCCTGCTGGTGTCGAGTTCCGACATGACGCATTACGAAACCGCCGAAGCCGCCTCCCGCCTCGACCGGCTGGCCATCGGGCGGGTCCTGGACCTGGACCCGGCGGGGCTCTACGAAACGGTGCTCGAAAAGGGGATCAGCATGTGCGGCTTCGGGCCCACCGTGGCCGTGCTCGTCGCCTGCCGGGACCTGGGCGCCCGTGCGGGGCGCCTCGTGCGCTACACCCATTCGGGGGAGGTGACGGGCGACCGCGCAAGGGTGGTCGCCTACGCCGGGATCGTCATCGCCTGACGCCCTTCCCCCCCATCCTGTGTGCGTGACAGATGGCCACCGCCAGGGCGTCGGCGGCGTGGTCGGGGGTGGGCAGTTCGGGAAGGCCCAAAATCAGCTGGACCATGGCCTGGACCTGGATTTTTTCGGCGCGGCCGTACCCGACGACGGCGCTCTTGATTTCCAGCGGCGAATATTCCCGGACGTCGAGCCCCCGCCGGGCGGCGACGACGAGAGCGACTCCGCGGGCGTGGCCGAGTTTCAGGGCCGCCTGGACGTTGGCCGAATGGAACACCCCCTCGATCGCCATGACATCGGCCCCCTCCCGGGCGAGGACCGCGTCGAGCTCTTCGAAGATCGTGAGGAGGCGCTGGTGGAACGGGCGCCGGGGCGAGGTCGTGACCGCGCCGAAGAGGATGGTCCGGTGGCGCGAACCGTCGGTATCGATCATCCCGTAGCCGGTGGCCCCGCTCCCGGGGTCGACGCCCAGTATGCGCACCCTACGCGCCCTACGAGGCTTCGGCGTCGAACTCCGACTCGTCGATGTCGAAGTTGGAATAGACGTTCTGGATATCCTCGTGATCTTCCAGCGCCTCCATCAGCTTCAGCATCGTCTGGGCGTTCTTCCCCTCCAGCTTGACGTAGTTCTGGGGGATCATGGAGATCTCGGCCGTCGTCATGGGGATCCCGGCCGCCTCGAGGGCCGCCCTCACCCCCTCCATCTCTTCGGGGGCGGTGATGATTTCGAAACTGTCACCGTCTTCCTTCAGGTCTTCGGCCCCGGCGCCGAGGGCGATTTCCAGGAGCTTGTCCTCCCCGGCCGCCGCCTTTTCCACGACGATGTAGCCCTTCCGGTCGAACATCCAGCCGACGCAGCCCGATTCCCCCAGGTTCCCGCCGTGCTTGGACAGGAGGTGGCGCAGTTCGGCCACCGTGCGGTTCTTGTTGTCGGTCAGCCCCACCATGAAGATGGCGACCCCCCCGGGCCCGTACCCTTCGTAGTTCACGTCCTCGTAGGAAACCCCGGGGAGCTCCCCGGTGCCCCGCATGATCGACCTCTTGATGTTCTCGGCCGGCATATTGCTCGCCTTGGCCGTGGCCACCGCCAGGCGCAACCGCGGATTGGCATCCGGATCGCCGCCGCCCATCCGGGCGGCCGCGGTCATCTCCTTGATCAGGCGGGTGAAAATCCGGCCGCGTTTGGAATCGGTCGCCGCCTTCTTGTGCTTAATGGAATGCCATTTTGAGTGACCTGACATATAATGACTCCTTTTCGTCGAGAGCTGTGTATTTTATCATAATTCGCGCCGGCCTCTAGGTCCTTGTGGGCGCAAAATTCGATTTTTTGCCCGTGGGGGGTCCGCGGGAGGACGGTCGTCCGTCACCGGAATATTTCAGGCGAGGAAAGACATGACACAGGATGAAGTGCTGAATATGTTCAAACAGTCCGGCGCGCTTCTGGAGGGGCATTTCCTGCTCACCTCCGGCCTGCACAGCGACCGCTACCTGCAGTGCGCCCTGGTCCTCGAGCGCCCCGAACAGGCGGCCGCCCTGGGGGCCGCCCTGGCGGGGCGGCTCCGGGAGATCGGGGAGCCACCCGATTGCGTCATCGCCCCCGCCCTGGGGGGCATCCTGGTGGCGCACGAGGTGGCGCGCGCCGCCGGGGTGCGCGCCCTCTTCGCCGAGCGCCAGGACGGCGCTCTCACCCTGCGGCGCGGGTTCGGGATCCGGCCCGGGGAGAAGGCCTTCGTGGTGGAGGACGTCGTCACCACGGGGGGGTCCACCCGCGAAACCATGGCCGTCGTCACCCGGGCGGGGGGGGTCGTCGTCGCGGCCGGCTCCCTGATCGACCGGAGCGGGGGGAAGACCGACCTCGGGGTGCCCCGGACGGCGCTCGCGGTCCTCGACATTCCCACCTACGCGGCCGAGGAGTGCCCCTTATGCAAAGCCGGAAGCAGGGCGATCAAACCGGGCAGCCGATCGTAGGCGGGCGGAACATCCGCCTGACCCTCGCTTTCGACGGAACCGCCTACCGCGGCTGGCAGATCCAGAAGGACGCCCCGACGATCCAGGGACTGGTCTCTTCGGCCCTCGAACGGATCACGGGGGCCGCGGTCAGCCTGACGGGGAGCGGGAGGACCGATGCGGGGACGCACGCGCGCGGGCTGGTGGCGAACTTCCACACCCTTTCCCGCATCCCCCCCGGACGCCTGGTGCGAGCCGTCAACAGCCTGCTTCCAAGGGACATCCGCGTACTCCGGGCGCGGGCGGCGCCGCCGGGGTTCCATGCGCGCAGGAGCGCCCGGAGCAAGGTCTACCGCTACCAGGTTTACCTCGGGAAGATCCTGGCCCCCCACCTGCTGCGGGAGTATTTCCATTACCCGTACCCGGTCGATGTCCCCAGGATGAGGAGGGCCGCGGGGCTGCTCGAGGGGGAACACGACTTTGCGAGCTACGCCAAGACCGGGTCGGCCGTCGGCGGCACCGTCCGGCGGATCGGCCGCTGCGACCTGACGCTGAGGGGGCGGCGGCTCCACCTGACGGTCGAGGGAAACGGGTTTTTGCACCACATGGTCCGCAATATGGCCGGCACCCTGCTTGAAGTGGGCAGGGGGGCCATGCCCCTCGAGGACTTCGCCCTCCTGTTCGAAAAGAGGGACCGCCGCTCGGCCGGCTTTACGGCCCCCGCCCACGGCCTCGTGCTCCTGAAAGTTCGGTACTGAGCCCGGGGGGAATTCTGCTATCATGGTCGCCTGGAGAAAACGGGTATGGAGATGGAGGGTTTCGCCCCTTCCGGAAGCACCGAAGCCGAACTGCTGCAGCGGATTGACGAGGGCCGCCTCCCCCGCCACCTGGCCGTGATCATGGACGGCAACGGCCGCTGGGCGGAATCGCGCCGGCTCCCGAGGGTGGCCGGGCACCGGGAGGGGATCGAGTCGGTCCGGGAAATCGTGGAGAGTTCCGCCCGCCTCGGGCTGGAGGCGCTCACCCTCTACGCTTTTTCGGTGGAAAACTGGAAGAGGCCGCGCTCCGAGGTTCGCACCCTCATGGCGCTGCTCAAGAGGTACCTCCGGCGCGAACTGGACCGGATCCAGGGGCACAACATCCGCTTCGTGGCCATCGGCAGGATCGGGGAGCTGGAGGAATCGGTGCGCGCGGAACTGCAGCATGCCATGCGCGCCACCGCCGGCAACACCGGCATGAGCCTGTACGTCGCCCTGAACTACAGCGGGCGCGCCGAAATCGTCGACGCCTTCAACCTCCTACTGGGGGAACGGAGGATAAACGGGGACGCGGCGCCGGTCGACGAGGAGCTGATCGCGCGCCACCTCTACACTTCCGCGGTCCCCGACCCCGACCTGCTGATCCGGACCAGCGGGGAAATGCGGATCAGCAATTTCCTCCTCTGGCAGATCGCCTATTCGGAAATCTACATCACCCCCACGTACTGGCCCGATTTCAGGCGCCGGCACCTGCTCGAGGCCATCCTGGAATACCAGAAGCGCGACCGGCGCTACGGAGGCCTCCAGGCCCCCTGCGAAGGCGGACGATGAAAAGAATACTCTCGGCGGTCGTTCTCCTCCCCATCGCCGTCCTCGGCGTGCTCTACGCCCCGCCGGTCCTTTACCTGGCCGGCATCGGCGTCATCGGCTCCCTCTGCCTGCACGAATACTTCGGCCTGGTGCGGTCGCTGGGGATCCGGGTCCAGCCGCTCTTCGGGCATGCCGCGTTCTGGATCCTGCTCGTCGCGCTGCGCCAGGGCCGCTTCGCCACCGTCGTCCTTTTCGCGCTCGTGCTGCTCGGGGCCTTCCTGTCGGCCATGTGGCGGCGCGGGTGGCCGATGCGCGACCGGGCGCTGGCCCTCATGGCGGAGTCCCTGGGGCTGTTTTATTTCACCCTCTTTCTTTACCCCGCCCTGCCGATCCGGTACGATTTCGGAGCCGACGGGATGCCGTGGACCGTCATCCTGCTGGCCGTGATCTGGACCGGGGATTCGGCCGCCCTCCTGGCGGGGAAAACGGTGGGGAGGACCCGGTTCGCACCGGAGCTGAGCCCGAAGAAAACCAACGAGGGGGCGCTCGCGGGGCTGCTGGCCGGGGTGGGAATCGCCGTCCTGCTCGAGAGGCTCCTGTTCCCCGCCCTCCCCCTCGGCCACGTCATCGCCGCCTCGGCCCTGGCGGGGGCGTTCGGGCAACTGGGGGACCTGGCGGAATCGATGCTCAAGAGGGCGGCGGCGACGAAGGACAGTTCTCAACTGATACCGGGGCACGGGGGCGCGCTCGACCGAATGGACAGTCTGCTGTTCGCCTTTCCGGTCCTCTATTTCTATCTCACGTTCTTCTGCTGAACGCGGGCGCTGGCCTCCGGCATTCCCCGATCGCCAATCCCGGCCGGGAGTGCTGGAATGACCCATTTTCGGAATGAGACCCATGAAAGTCATCTCCATTCTCGGCTCCACCGGATCGATCGGCACCAACACCCTCCGGGTAACCTCCGCCTTTCCCAAAAAGTTCCGGGTGGCGGGCCTCTGCGGCGGCCGTAACACCGCCCTGCTCGCCGCCCAGGTCGAGGAAATCCAACCCGATATCGCCTCGAGCGCGGACGCGGAAGCCTCCGCCGAGGTCCAGGGCCTTCTGCGCCAGCGGGGCTACCCCATGGCGCGCACCCGGTTCGTCCACGGGCTCGACGGGCATATCGAGGTCGCCTGCCACCCCGAATCCTCCATGGTGCTTTCGGCCATTTCCGGGGCCGCGGGCCTTCTCCCCACCTATTACGCCCTCGAAAACGGCAAGGGGATCGCCCTGGCCAACAAGGAAACCCTGGTCATGGCGGGGGAGCTGATCATGGAGAAGTCGCGCCGGATGCGCGTCCCGATCCTCCCCGTCGACAGCGAACACAACGCGATCCATCAATGCCTGCGAGGGGGGACGGAGGAGGAGGTCGGCCGCCTGATCCTGACCGCCTCCGGCGGCCCCTTCAGGAAAACGCCCAGGGAGAAACTCGCCGACGTGACGCTGGAGGACGCGCTCAACCACCCGACCTGGCGCATGGGACGCAAGATCACCATCGACTCCGCCACGCTGATGAACAAGGGGCTCGAGGTCATCGAGGCCTCCCGGCTGTTCGGGGTCTCCGCCGACAGGATCAGCGTTGTGGTGCACCCGCAGAGCGTGGTCCATTCCATGGTGGAATACATCGACGGCTCGGTGCTGGCGCAGCTCGGACCGACCGACATGCGCATCGCCATCCAGTACGCCCTGACCTACCCGGAGAGGTGGCGGACCCCCCTCCCTTCCCTGGATTTCCAGAAGCTGGCGAACCTGGAGTTCCTGGAGCCGGACCCCGAGAAGTTTCCGTGCCTCGATCTCGCCTACCGGGCGCTCAGGGCGGGGGGGACCGCCCCGGCGGCCCTCAACGCGGCCAACGAGATCGCGGTGGAGGGGTTCCTCGACAGGGCCATCTCTTTCCAGGACATCCCCCGGATCATCGAAACGGTGCTCGACGCCCACAAGCCCGGGAAGGCGGCGGAACTGGAAGACATCCTGGAGGCCGACCGGTGGGCGCGCGAGGCGGCCAGGGCCTGTTGCCCGCACCGCCGGAGGACGGTTTCCGGCGGAGGGGCCTAGGCGGCTCCGCTATTGAGCCGACGGCTTCCATGGGGCATCCTATGAGGGACGGGGGAGGGAGATCGATTTGCTGTTGACTATTCTAGCCTTTATCGTGGTCCTGGGCATCACCATCACCGTGCACGAGTTCGGCCACTTCGCCATGGCCAAGCTCCTGAAGATCCGGGTCCTGGTCTTTTCGCTGGGTTTCGGCCCCCGCCTGATCGGTTTCACGCGCGGGGGAACGGAATATCGCCTGAGCCCGATCCCCATCGGCGGATACGTGAAAATGGCGGGAGAAGCCTACGAGGAACACAAGGGCTCCACGGACGAGTTTCTGTCCCACCCCAAGTGGCACCGGTTCCTGGTGGCGGTCGCCGGCCCCATGATGAACATCCTGCTCGCCGTGCTCATCCTCACGGTCTCCTACATGCAGGGGGTGTCCGCCCCGAGATACCCGAAGGAACCGGCCGTGGTCGGCCCCGTAGCCGCCGGTTCCCCGGCTGCCGATGCCGGGCTCCAGACGGGAGACCGGGTCCTCTCCGTCAGCGGCAACCGCATCGAAACCTGGGAGGACCTCGAAGTGGCGCTGGGCACGGCGGCGAAAGACGCCCTGGACGTCGAGGTCGCGCGCGACGGCCGGGTGCTGCCGCTGCACCTGGAGCCCCCCCCCGACGAAACGACGGTCGATGCCGCGGCGCTGGGGTTCAAGTTCCCCCTCGAGCGGACCATCGTCTACACGGTCGACACCGAATCCCCCGCCTACCGGGCCGGGCTCCGGGACGGGGACGAGATCCTGTCGGTACGGAAAAACGGCCGGACGGGCGAGGATTACAGCCGGATCCTGAACATCATTTCGGAGAGCGAGGGGGTCCCCCTCAGGTTCCGGGTCCGAAGGCCCGGCGCAGGGGAAGACAGGGAAAAGGTGTGGGAATCCCCCGCCCCCCCGGGGGGCCGGATCCTCGATCTCACCATCACGCCCGTCAGGGAGAACGGCCGCGTGATCGTGGGATTCGTGGCCGATTACCCCTCCGATCTCCAGAAATTCGGAGTCCTGGGGGCCCTGACGCAATCGGTGCGGCGCAATTTCGAGTTGTCGGCGCTGACGTTCCGCATCATCGGAAGGATTTTGAAGGGATCGGCCTCGGTAAAGACGCTGTCGGGACCGATCGAGATCGCCCGGATATCCGGGAGCGCCGCCCGCACGGGCAGCGCCCGGGTTTTCTTCGGATTCCTCGGTTTGATCAGCCTTCAGCTGGGGGTTTTCAACCTGCTCCCGATCCCGATCCTGGACGGGGGCGTGATCGCCCTGCTCCTGGTGGAGGGGATCCTGCGAAGGGATCTCAGCATCAACCTGAAGGAGAAGATCGTACAGGCCGGATTCCTGTTCCTCATCCTCCTGATGGGTTTCGTGGTGTTCAACGACCTGACCAAGATCCTCAACCTCGACAGGATCCTCCCCTGATCCCGACGCGCTCGAACCTATTCGAAACTGGCGATGGCCGCCCGCTCGTCGTCGAACACCTGGAACACCGTCAGGAGCTTCGTGATCTGCAGCAGTTCGTGGATCTTCTTGGTCAGGTTGAGCAGCTTGAGCTGCCCGCCGCTGTTGGTCACCGTCGTGTAGGTGCTCACCAGTTCGCCGATCCCGGAACTGTCGATATAGTTCACGTCCGCAAGATTGAGAACGATCTTGTTCCCCTTGTCCTTCAGGATGTCGCGTACCGTGTTGCGCACCGTCATGGTGCCTTCACCCAGCGTGATCTTGCCGCTGCAGTCCAGGATGTGAACGTCCCTGACCATACGTTGTTCGATCTTCATTTCCACTCTCCTCAGATAGTAGGAATCCTTTTCACCATGTAGACTTCGGTCCCCCCCTGGGGGAGAGACCGGAACTCGACCTCATCCATGAAGGTGCGGATATAGAATATCCCCCGCCCGCTCGGTTTGAGCAGGTTGTCCGCATCGAGGGGACTGGGGATGCTGTCCGCCTGAAACCCCTGCCCCTGGTCCCGGACGGTAACACCCAGCCTGTCGGGCTCAACCGCGAAACAGATATCGACGGTCTTGCCGGAATCGAGCTTGTTGCCGTGCTGGATGGCGTTGGTCACCGATTCGCGGACCGACATCCCGATCCAGTGGGCCGTATCCTCATCGAAGCGCATAAAATCGGTGATGCAGTCCGTGAGGGTCTGGATGAGTTCGAGGTTTTCCAGCGCGCTGTTGATGATGACCTCGATCTCGTTGGCTATTCTCTTCATGGGGCGGCATCTGCAAGACTCGTAATCACTTGTAAAAAAAGTCCTTAAGGGCGCCAGATCCTCATCTTAATCGGCCCGCTTCCGCCCTGTCAAGAGCTATCGCGTCCCGGTCGGGCCAGAAAGAAAGCTACCGCGTCCCGGGGGAAGTCTCAAGGGGGATCGAGCGAATTACTGGACCCGTCCCCTTTCCTCCCGGTCCCCCCGCGTACGGCCCGGGGGCGGGTCGGCGGGCGGCCTGGCCCGGAGCGCGATCCTGCCGAGCAGCATCTCCACTTCCCCGAGGAGCCTGGCCACCTCCCGCTCCCTCCCGGCGAGGGCCTCCTCCCGGCGCTCGAATTCCTTTTCGCCTGCCTCGTGCCTTTCCATCGCCCTCTTCCGGAGCGACTGCAGCTCCTCCTCGAACCTGCGCCGGGCTTCCGCCTGCTCAGCCTCCCGGACGCGGGCCTGCTCCGCCCGGAGGCGTTCGAGGTTCTCCCTTTCCAGGCGCTGCTCTTCCCGCAACCGGCCGAGCGCCTCCACCGAGGCTTCGACTTCGTGCAGCGTCCCGAGCTCCCCCCTTTTCCGCGTGATCTCCAGTTCCGTTTCCCGGAGACGTTCCGAGGCGTCGGCCACCTTCCGGGAGAGGTCCCCGAGGATGCGGGTCAGCTCGGAACTGAGGGCAAGGAAGGCCTGCTTCTGGAGCTCGAGGGAGGAAAGGGCCCGGGCCGGATCGCCGTCGCCGCGAGCGCGCCGGCGCTCCTCCGGGTGGTCGTTATCGCTCATCATCCTGGCGTCCTCCCGCGGCCGCCGACAGGGGAATGAATTTGGTGGTTCCCGATGACGGCTCCAGTATATAACATAGGCGGAAAAAGTCGCCTGTTTTGACGCCGCCGTGGCATTTTTCCCGGGCGCGCGCGGGCGCCATCGGGGGATTCCACGACACCGTCATGACCGACTCCACAGAGGACAGGATCGAAGAGCTGCGCAGGATCATCGAATATCACAACCACCGCTATTACATCGAGGCCGCCCCCGAAATCAGCGACCTGGAGTTCGACCGCCTCATGCTCGAGCTCCGGGACCTCGAGCAGCGGCACCCCGAGAGGATCACCCCTTCGAGCCCCACCCGGCGGGTGGGCGGCGGGCCGATCGAAGGTTTCCGCTCGGTCCCGCACCCGGTCCCCATGCTCTCGATCGAAAACACCTACAACGAGGAGGAGGTGCGTGAATTCGATGGCCGCATCCGGCGGCTCCTGGAAGGGGCGGCCCCCCGTTACATCGTGGAACAGAAGATCGACGGGGTGTCGGCCTCCCTGCTGTACGAAAACGGCCTGTTCTCCCTCGGTCTCACCCGCGGGGACGGCGCGCGGGGGGACGACATCACGCACAACCTGCGCACCGTTCGGGACATCCCGCTCCGCCTGATCGGCTCCCCTCCGCCGGTTCTGGAGGTGCGGGGCGAAGTCTACATGACCCACTCCGAGCTTTCGCGCCTGAACCGGCTGCAGGCCGAAGCGGGGGAACGCGTCTTCGCCAACTGCCGGAACGCGACCGCCGGGAGCCTCAAGCTCCTGGACCCCCGCCAGAGCAGCCGGCGGAACCTCCGCTTCTTCGCCCACAGCGAGGGGCGCCTCGTGGGGCTGGGGCTCTCTTCCCACCTGGAATTTTTGGAGAGGGTGCGCGCCTTCGGGATCCCGGCCGTCCCCCACGGCGGGATCTTCGACTCGATCGACGGAGCGCTGGCCTGGTGCGCCGATGCGCTCGAGTCGCGCGAGGGCCTCGATTACGAGACGGACGGCCTGGTCATCAAGATCGACGGCTTCGCCCAGAGGGAGCGCCTCGGCGCCACCTCCAAGTCCCCCCGGTGGGTCATCGCCCTCAAGGTGGAGCTCTGGCAGGCGGAGACGCGGGTCCTCGACATCCGCGTGCAGGTGGGAAAGGGCGGCACCCTCACTCCCGTGGCCGAACTGGAGACGGTGGAGATCGCGGGGACGCGCGTGTCCCGCGTCAGCCTGCACAACGCCGACGAGATCGCCCGCAAGGACATCCGCATCGGGGATCATGTCGTCGTCGAAAAGGCGGGCAAGATCATCCCGCACGTGGTGCGGGTGGAACTGGAAAAGCGCACGGGCACGGAGCTCCCCTACCTCTTCCCCACGGAGTGCCCCGTCTGCCGGGGGGAGGTGGGGCGGGACGAGGGGGGGGTCTATATCCGCTGCCTGAACCCCTCCTGCCCGGCGCAGCTCAAGGAGCGGGTGCGCTACCTGGCCTCGCGCAAGGCGCTCGACATCGAGGGGCTCGGACCGGCCCTGATCGACCAGCTCGTGGACCGGGGGCTGGTGTCCTCCCTCACAGATATCTACGCCCTGACGGCCCGGCAGCTCGAGGGGCTGGAGAGGATGGGGGAAAAATCGGCGCAGAACCTCGTCGAGGCGGTCCGCGCGAGCAAGGGGAGGGGGCTGGAGCGCGTACTCGCCGGACTCGGGATCCGCCACATCGGGGAACGCAACGCCCGGCTGCTGGCGGGGGAATTCGGGGATATCCGGAGCCTCACGGAGGCGACCGAGGAAAGGCTGGCCGCGATCGGCGGCATCGGCCCGGTCGTGGCCGAGAGCGTCTACCGCTTTTTCCGCAGCCGCGCCGGCAGGGACATCGTCCGGGAACTCGGGCGCCACGGCGTGGACCTCACGGCCGGGAGCGGCGCCGCGCGCCCCCGGGAGCACGAGGAGTTCCGGGACCGGACCTTCGTCGTCACCGGGACCCTGAGCCGTCACGGCCGCGCCGAAATGGAGGCCCTCATCCGCAAACTGGGGGGGAAGACGACGTCGGCCGTTTCGCGCAAGACCGATTTCGTCGTGGCGGGGCGCGACCCGGGCGGCAAGCTGGAAAAGGCGCGCGTCCTGGGGGTCCGGGTGCTCGACGAGGAGGAGTTCGAGCGGATGGCGGGGCTCTCCGGCGCTCCCGTCCCCGGGGAGCCGGCCGGCGACGGGGATTGACGGCGGCGCCCGTTCTCAGAGCCGGGAGGGGAGGGAGCGCCGGTAGAGGACGTGGCGCCCTCTTTTCCCCTCGACCCCGACCGCGCCCATGACGCGCAGGGAGTAAGCCATCTTCTGGGCGAGCCAGGCCGGCTGCCCCGTCGCCTCCGCCAGCTCCCGGGTGGTGAACAGTTCGGGCACCTCGTCCGGAAGCAGCGCCAGCATGTCCGCGGGCGTCTCGAACAGCATCCGGCCGATGACGCGGACCAGCCGCCGTTCGTGAACCCCCCACCCCTTGCGCGCCCGGCAGCTCCCCGGGCGGCGGCGGCGCACCTCCTCCGCCGCGACCAGGGCGACCTCCAGCGTGAAATTGGGGTGGGACATGAGCGCCGCCACGCTCACGAACTCCTCGAACAGCGACTCGATCGCCCCGCGCGCGGGGCTGCGGCGCCGGCCGAGGGTGCGCCGGCCGCCCCCCGACTGCCGCACGATCACCTTCTCCCGGACGAGGGGGTAGAGAAGCCGGACGGGGTGGCGCTCGACGAGGTCCGCGAGCTTCCGGCGGATGCCGGAGAGGTTGCGGGTCTGGATCTCGATCAGCAGTTCGCCGCGCACGATGTCCACGGTGAACCCGTCCACGGGGACTTCGACCCGGTCGCCCGGGAGGCACAGCAGCCGCTTCAGCTCCGCGTGCAGCGGCCTCTCGTTCAGGGTTCCGATCCCGCTGGTCGCCATCGTCCTCCGCCGTCCGACCGGAGCATACAGGAAGCGGGGAGGTTTGTGATCCCCCAACCTCAAAACATATTTGCATTCGGGGAGAAATCCCTTCAAAATTACGGGTTTTCAGAGGCCGCGATGATCATTGCCCTGGACCGGTCGATCCCCTACTGGCAGGAGTTCTTCTCCGGCGTGGGCGAGGTCCGGCCTTTCGAGGGACGGTGCGTGACGCCCGGGGAGATCCGCGGCGCAGACGCCCTGATCGTACGTACCGTCACCCCGGTCGACGCCTCCCTCCTGGAAGGGAGCACCGTGCGCTTCGTCGGTGCGGCCAGCGCCGGGATGGACCACGTCGACTCCGGGTACCTCGGCGGCAGGGGGATCCACTTCTGCTACGCGGCCGGCTGCAACGCCGAGGCGGTGTCCGACTATGTCCTGGCGGCCCTTCATGCCGTGGCGGCGCGCCGCGGGTGGGACCTCGGCGACAGGTCCCTGGCCGTCATCGGCGTCGGCCACGTCGGTTCGCGCGTCGCCCGCAGGGCGTGCGCCCTCGGGATGGAGGTTCTCCTGTGCGACCCGCCGCTCGCCCTCCTGACGGGGGACGCCCGCTACAGGCCGCTGGACCAGGTGCTTTCGGCCGACATCCTGACCTTTCATGTCCCCCTGGTCTCCGGCGGGCCCTTCCCGACGCGGCACATGGTCGGCCGGGAGCTTCTCGGGCGCCTCTCCCCGCACCAGGTCGTGATCAACACCTCCCGCGGCGGCGTGGTCGACGGGGAGAGCCTGGAATCGGCCCTCCGGGCGAACTCCCTCTCCGGCGCCGTCCTCGACGTGTGGGAGGGGGAACCCCGGATCGACTACGACCTCCTGGAGACGGCGGAGATCGGGACCCCGCACATCGCCGGGAGCTCGCTGGAGGGGAAGATCAACGCCACCGCGATGATCGCGGCGGAATGCGCCCGGTTTTTCGGTTACCGGAATCGGGTGAAGAATGATACTTTGTACCCGGAACCGGGACTCGTCCGGCCCGCCGGGGGGACGCGGGGGGGGGAAGCGATATCGGGCGTGCTCGCCCGCATTCTCGACCTCGGGCGCGAGGACGCCGGCCTCCGGGCGCTTGCGGCCGCTTCCCCGGAGGAGGCCGCCCGGGGTTTCGAGCGGCTGCGCACGGAACGTACATTGAGGCCCCAATTCTCCCGCACCGTCGTGGAACTGGGCAGCGAGCACGCGGGCCTGGCCGGGATCTTCTCCGGGATCGGTTTCCGGTGCCGCATCCGGCCCTGAACCCGGCGCCCGGGTTCCCCGGGGAGGCAGTCTGAAGATGGCGACTATTGCGTGGCACGGCCTCCAGTGGCTGTTGCTGATCCCGGCGGTCGGCGGCTCCGTTTACGCGGTTCTCTGCATCCTGGCCGTCCTGCGCTTCCGCGCGCGGGCGGGCTCCCGGCCCGCCCCCCCTCCCGCGTCCTGGCCCCCCGTCACGATCCTGAAGCCGGTCCACGGCCTGGAAAAGGACCAGCGGCGGAACCTGCGGAGCGCCTGCCTGCAGGATTACCCGGAGTATGAGGTCGTGTTCTCGGTCCAGGACGGCGACGACCCCGCCCTCCCGCTCCTGTACGAAATCCAGCGGGAGTTCGGCCCCGGCCGCGTCACCGTCGCCGTGGAGAACGTCCGCCACGGCACCAACGGCAAAATCAACAACATGATGGGGGGACTCCGGCACGCCCGTCATGACGTGCTGGTGATCAGCGACAGCGACGTCCGCCTCGAGCCCGACTACCTGAAGACCATCGTCGCTCCGCTCGGCGACCCGGAGGTCGGGTGCGTCTGCACCCTCTACAAGGCCGCGGGCGCCGACTCCTGGTACGAGCGGATGGAACTGCTGACGCTGAACGCCGACTTCATGGCCAACGTCCTGTTCGCCCACGTCAGCGGCGCCTCCCGGTTCTGCCTCGGGGCGTCCGCCGCCCTCCACCGCTCCACCCTGGAGCGGATCGGGGGCCTGGAGGCCCTCTCCGACTACCTCGTGGAAGACTACGAAATGGGCCGCCGCATCTGGGGGCTGGGAAAGGAAGTCGCCATCGTACCCTATTTCGTCGACACCGTCGTCGACCTCAAGAGCCCCTCCCACTGGTGGAGCCACCAGGTCTACTGGGACCAGAACACGCGGGCCGCGCGCCCCTACGCGTTCTTCGCCACGGCGCTGGTGCGTTCGGTCCCCTTCGCCCTCCTGTTCGCCCTGGCGCGCCCGGGCGACCCCCTGGGATGGTGGGTGTTCGCGGGCGCCGCGGCGCTGCGGCTGGTTTCGGCCGCCGTGATCCTCGGCCCGGGGCTCGGCGACCGGGAGGGGGTGCGCAGCCTCGGCCTGCTCCTGCCGCGCGACCTCTCCTCCCTGGTCACCTGGATGCTGGCCTTCACCAAGCGCACGACGACATGGCGCGGCGCCCGCTTCATTCTCACCCGGGACGGACGCCTGGTGGCCCGGGACCCAATGACGAAGGACAGGCTGCGAACGGCCCACTGACGGCCCGCCGCACGAGCTTCGGGCGGCACGGGGGACACGGTGAAAAACATCATTATCACGGGGGACGATTTCGGGCTGGCCCTGCCTGTGAACGAGGCGATCGCCAGGGCCCACGACGAGGGGGTTCTCACCTCGGCCAGCCTCATGGTGGGCGCCCCCTTTTCCGGGGACGCCGTGGAGCGCGCGCGGCGCGCCCCCACCCTCCGCGTGGGGCTCCATCTCACCCTGGTCGAGGGGCGCCCGGTGCTGCCGCCCGAAAGGGTGCCCGACCTCGTCGACGCCGGCGGCCGTTTTTCCACGCACCTCGCGCAGAGCGGGTTCCGCTTCTTCTTCCTGCCCCGGGTCCGCAGGCAGCTGGAGATGGAGATCCGGGCCCAGTTCGAGGCGTTCGGCGCGACGGGGCTGGACCTCGACCACGCCGACGCGCACAACCATATGCATCTTCACCCGACGATCCTGGGGCTGATGCTGAAAACGGGAAGGGAATACGGGTTGCACTCCGTGCGCCTCCCCGCGGAACCGCCGCTCCGATCCTGGAGGGCCGCACGGCGGAGGCTGGGGGCGCGGACCGCGTCCCGCGCCTTCCTCTCCCCCTGGACCCGCCTGATGCGGCACCGGCTGCGCCGGGCCGGGATGAGGCACAACGACGCCCTGTTCGGGATGACCGACAGCGGCGCCATGACGGAGGACCTCGTCCTGCGCCTCCTCTCCGAGCTTCCGCCGGGGGTCACGGAGTTCTGTTTCCACCCGGCCACGGGGCGGGCCCCGGAAATCGACGGCCCCATGCCCGATTACCGGCACGAGGAGGAATTCCGGGCCCTCACCGGCCCGCGCCTGAGGAGGGCGCTGCAGGAAAGACGCATCCGGCCGATCGCCTTCGGCGATCTGCCGTCACCGGCTCTGAAGCCGCAACCCCCACTCAAGAAAGGAAGACCATGAACCCGGTACCCGCAGCCAGAATCCAGTTCCTCCCCGAGGACAGGGCATGGATCGCCGACAGGATCCAGGAGGTGCTGGCCAGCGGCCAGCTGACCCTGGGAAAATATGGTTCGCAATTCGAGAAGGCGTTCTCCGAATTCTGCGGAATCCGTCACGCCATCGCCGTGAGCAGCGGCACGAGCGCGCTCGAGATCCTCTTCCGCACCATCGGCGTCGAGGGGAAGAAGGTCATCGTCCCCTCCAACACCTTCTTCGCCACGGCCGCGGCGGTGGTGCACGCGGGGGGGATCCCCGTCTTCGCCGACATGGACCCGGAAACGTTCGCCCTCGGCCCGGAAACGGTGAAGCCGCTGCTGGAACCCGGGGTCGCGGGGATCGTGACCGTCCACATCGGCGGCGTCGTTTCCCCCCGCATGCCCGATCTGGTCTCCCTGGCCCGGGAGAAGGGGCTCTTCCTGGTGGAGGACGCCGCGCACGCCCACGGCTCTTCCCATGGATCCACCGGCGCGGGGGGCTTCGGGCTCGGCGCGACCTTCAGCTTCTACCCCACCAAGGTCATGACCTCGGCCGAAGGGGGAATGATCGTGACCGGCGACGAAAGGCTCGCGGAGGAAGCCCGCATCTACCGGGACCAGGGGAAAAAGAGTTTTACGGAGAACGCCCACGTGCGCATGGGGCACAACTGGCGCCTCTCGGAGCCCCACGCCATCATCGGGCTCAAACACCTCGAGCGCCTTCCCGCCATGATCGCCGACCGGCAGGCGATCGCCGCCCTGTACGACCGGGGGCTGCGGGCGTTCAAAAACCTGGCGCCCCTCCCGGTTCCGGCCGGCGGGACCTGCAACTACTACAAGTACATCGCGGTCCTCAGACGCGCGACCGACCGGAGGGAACTGAAAAGGGTGCTGCGGGAGCGTTACGCCGTCTCCCTGGCGGGAGAGGTCTACGAGGCGCCCCTGCACCTGCAGCCCGTATTCACCCGGTACGCCCGGGGTCCGCTGCCCGTCTCGGAAGACCTCTGTTCCCGCCACATCTGCCTCCCGATCTTCTCGGGGATGGCGGAGGAGGATGCCGTGCGCGTGCTCGCCGCGCTCGAGCAGGTCGTCGGGTGACCGGGCCCGGCCGGCCGCGTGCGAGGCGCGCCGGCCGGCGCGTCCGTCAGATGCGGCGCCACCAGGCGTAGTGGTCCCGGTGCAGTTCGTCCATGCCCGGCATCCGGTAGAACACCGTTTCCGCCCCCGAGGCGAGCCAGAACCCGTGCTTGATCGATTTGTAGCTGACGAAATCGAGATTGGGGTTCAGGTTGACGGTCTTGGTCTTCTTGCGCGGGTCTTCCTGGAGTTCCTTGACCGCCGTCGGCAGGTTGGTGGGGTTGACGTTCGGGAGCGGCCCCATGTTGTAACCGTAGATCTCGTTGCTCGCGACGAACTCCTCCACGTTGAGGTCGTACTCGGTGAAAAAGATCCTGGGCGCCCCCTTCGACCAGGTCTCCTCGGTGATGTAATGGCCGAACCGGCGCGGATCGAGGCAGGAGGCGACCAGGAGGCGCAGGGGACAGATCTCCTGGTAGAGCCGGATGCGGTTCCTGTCGCCTGCGGCCTCCGGTTCCGGCGAACGCTCGAGCCCGAGCACGGCGCCGTCGGTCGTCACCAGGTAAAGCTTGCCCAGCGCCGGAAAATCGACGTGCTCCAGCACCCGGTAGGACTTGACGAACTTGGAGCGTTTCGGCCTCCCCGGGATCCCCGACTCGGTGATCCTCAGGTAGTCGTCGATCCGGAAGTAGTCGTTGCGGTAGTCGCTGTCCACCTCGGCGAAGATCACCTTGCCGCTGAAATGCCTGGGGCTGCCGACCGAGTAGTGCTTGCCGAATTCCTCGGGGGTGAGCTGGGACGCCACCAGGGCCTCGTTGGGAAACAGAATCAGGTACAGGTGCTTGGGGAACTCCGCCATAGATGCCTCCTTGTCCTCCGCCCGATTGCCAGGCGCCGCATGCCTTCAGTGTATCACGAAAGAAACTTTCATCCCATCCCGCCCGCCCTCATTCTGCGCCGGCGCAGCCCGAGTTTCCAGGCCTCGATGAAGAGGAGGGTCAGCAGGGAGGTCGCCGCCGCGACCGCCAGGTCGGCCGGCGGCATGGGAACGGTGGCGAAAATCCGGTTCCCCGCCGGCGTATAGATGACGGCCGCCTGCAGGAGCACGGTCATCAGGACGGCGCCGACCATGGCCCGGTTTCCCCACGGCCCCATCCGCAGCAGCGACTCCTCCTCCGACCTCGCCTCCAGCGCCACGACCAGCTGGGTCAGCACCAGGACGGTGAACACCGTCGTCTGCCAGGCGGGGTCCCCGAGGCGCCAGAGCTCCCACGCGGTCCCGATGGCGATGACGCTCATCAGGACCCCGACGACGCCGATGAAAGAGACCATTTCACGGCTGAAGACGCCCGAGTCCCGCGGGTGGGGGGGGCGCCGCATCACGTTCTTCTCGGCGGGCTCGACCCCGAGGGCGAGCGCCGGGGCGCCGTCGGTGACCAGGTTCATCCAGAGGATCTGCAGCGGCAGCAGGGGAAGGGGCATGCCCAGGAGCGGCCCCAGGAGCATCACGGCGATCTCGCTGGCGTTGCACGTCAGCAGGTACCGGATGAAGCGGCGGATATTGTCGTAGATGATCCTTCCCTCCTCGACCGCGGCCACGATGGTGGCGAAGTTGTCGTCGAGCAGGATCATGTCCGAGGCGTTCTTGGCGACATCGGTCCCCGTGATCCCCATGGCCACCCCGATATCGGCCTTCTTCAGGGCGGGCGCGTCGTTGACGCCGTCCCCCGTCATGGACACGACCTCCCCCCGGCCCTGGTAGGCGTCGATCAGCTTGAGCTTGTGCTCGGGGGAAACGCGGGCGAAGACCGAAACCCGGCGGGTCGCCTCCACCAGCTCGTCGGCCGAGAGGCGTTCGATTTCGGCCCCCGTCAGGAACAGGTCGTTATCCGATATCCCGATCTGCCGGGCGATGTGCCTCGCGGTCAGGGGATGGTCCCCCGTGATCATGGCCGTTCGGATGCCGGCGCCGTGGCAGGCGGCCACCGCGTCGCTGACCTCGGGACGCGGGGGGTCGATCATGCCGAAGAGTCCGAGGAGGACGATGCCGTTTTCCACCGCCTTTTCCGTGGTCTCCTCCGGGGTCCGGTCCCACGGGCGCATGCCCACGGCCAGGACCCGCATCCCCTGGGCCGCCATGTCGTCGTGAGACGCCTGGATCCGACCTTTCCAGGCATCGTCCAGTTCCAGGGTTTTCCCCTCCACCCACACATGGCGGGAGACCGAAAGCAACCCGTCCAGGGCGCCCTTGGTGAAGGCGATGAAAGGGGGAGTTTCGGCCCGCTCCCGCCGGTCCCAGAAGGAACGGAGGCTTTCCGGGATTTCGGTGTCGGCCCGGGGAAAACGGTGCAGCGTGGTCATGCGCTTGCGGACCGAATCGAAGGGGACCTCCCCGACACGGGGGAACGCCCGCTCCAGGTCGTTTTTGAGGATGCCGGAGCAGGCGGCGGCCAGGGCCAGGGCCCCTTCGGTGGGATCTCCGACCGCGCGGTGGAGCCCCCCGCGCTCCTCCCCGCCGCCCGCGAGCTCGGCGTCGTTGCAGAGCGCCCCCGCCGCCAGGAGCAGGTCGAGCGTGGGCCACACGCCCGGGGGAGGGTTCTGACCGCTGGGCTTGAGGGTGAACGAACCCCCGTCCTCGCACTGGTCCAGCCGCACCGTGTGATTGGCCACGTCGAGGGCGATGACGCTCATCCGGTTCAGGGTCAGGGTCCCCGTCTTGTCCGAGCAGATGCGGGTGACGGAACCGAGCGTCTCCACGGCCGGGAGCTTGCGGATGAGGGCCTTGCGCCGGAGCATGCGCTGGGCCCCCAGCGAAAGCGCGATCGTGACCACGGCCGTCAGCGCCTCGGGCACCGCCGCAACCGCCAGGCTCACGGCCGTCAGGAGCAGCTCCTCGATGCTGCTCCGTCCCCGGATCCACCCGAGCAGGAACACCAGGGCCACCAACCCGAGCGCCGCCAGGGCCAGGGTCTTCCCGAGGCGGTTGAGCCGCCGCTGCAGCGGGGTGGCCTCCTCGCCGACCGACTGCATCATGCGGGCCACGTGTCCCAGTTCGGTCCGCATCCCGGTTTCGGTCACCGCGAAGGTGCCCCGGCCGTAGGCCACGACGGTCCCGCTGTAGATCATGTTGCGGCGGTCGCCGAGCGCCTTGGCGGAATCGAGCCGGAGTTCGGCCGTTTTCTCCACCGGCTCCGACTCCCCCGTCAGTGCCGACTCGTCGACGCGCAGGTTGACCCCATCGAGAATCCTCCCGTCCGCGGGGACGATATTGCCGGTCTCCACGATCACGATGTCTCCCGGCACCAGTTCCCGCGCGGAGAGTTCCAGCACCCGCCCGCCCCGGCGGACCCGCACGACCGGCACCGCCATCCGCTTGAGGGCCGCCATCGACTCTTCCGCCTTCGCTTCCTGCAGGTAGCCGAACACCGCGTTGAGCAGGACGATGACGAGGATGACCACGGCCTCCAGCCAGTCGCCCAGCAGGCCGCTCACCAGGGCCGCGATCAGCAGGAGCACCGTCAGCACCCCGCTGAGCTGCTCGCCCAGGATGCGCCACCGGGTCCGCCCCTCCTTCCCCTCCAGTTCGTTCCAGCCGTGCTCCTCGCGGAGAGCGGCGATGGCTTCATCGGAGAGCCCCCGGGAGGCGTCGCTCCCGAGTTTCCCCACCACTTCGGGTGCCGCCAGGGTATGCCATTCGCTTTTCATAGGTGACGGAATTATAGTGCCCCGCAAATCGGGACACCAATAAATTCCCCGCCCCGGGCGCCGGCCATTTTTCGGCGAAGACGTCATTGTGGCCCGCCCCCCCGACGGGGATAATGGCGGGATGGAAAAGAGAGACGCAGACATCGAAAAGCTGGCGCTCCTCGTCGAAAAGCTCCGCGGCGAGGACGGGTGCCCCTGGGACCGGGAGCAGACGAGGGAAACCCTGAAGCCGATGCTGATCGAGGAGGCCTTCGAGGTGCTGGAGGCCCTCGACTCGGAGGAACCGGAGGAGCTCAAGGACGAACTGGGGGACCTGCTGTTCCAGGTGGTCTTTCACGCCCAGATCGCCCGCGAGCGGGGGGAATTCGACCTGGCCTCCGTCATCGACCGCTCCTGCGAGAAGATGACGCGCCGGCATCCGCACATCTTCGGGGGAGCCGACCTCAAAACGGCGGACGAGGTGCTGAAAAACTGGGAGGACATCAAGGCCGCCGAAAGGGGGGTCGCCAGCGCGTCGAACCCCGGCTCGGACCGGTCGCTGCTCGACGGCATCCCCCCCGGGCTCCCGGCCCTGCACCGGGCCCACCAGATGACGGCCAAGGCTTCCAGGGTCGGTTTCGACTGGGAGAGGCTGGAGGACGTTCTCGCCAAGCTGGGGGAGGAGGCGGGGGAACTGCTGGAGGCCCGGTCGCGGTCGGACGGTGGGAAGGTGGCCGAGGAGGTGGGAGACCTCCTGTTCGCGGCCGTGAACGTCTCGCGGTACCTGGGAGTAGACCCGGAAACGGCGCTCCAGCGCAGCAACCGCAAGTTCCAGCGGCGCTTCCGCTACATGGAGTCGGCGATCAAGCGCCGGGGGCGGGCGCTCAAGGACGCCTCGCTGGAGGAGATGGACACGCTCTGGGAGGAGGCCAAGGACCGGGAGGGTTGACCCCGGCCCCCTCCGCCGGGCCTACGTCACGATGTTGTAGTGCTCGATGTGCATCGTCGGGTCGGACTTCACGATGACGTCCCGCCTGAGGAGATGCCCGAGTTCCTCGATGACGCACGCCTCCGATTCGCGCAGGGCGCGGGCCACGTCGGGATGCACGCGGATCATGAGGTCCCCCCGGTCGTCCAGGTGCTTGCGCATCTTCTCGATTTCGTAATAGATGTTGTGGCAGGTCGTGGCAATCGATTTGACCATCCCGGAACCCGAGCAGTAGGGGCAGGGTTGGCACAGGGACCTTTCCAGCGACTGCTTGACCCGCTTGCGCGTGATCGCCACCAGGCCGAACTCGTTGAACTCCAGGATCTTGGTCGGGGACTTGTCCCGGGCGATCTCCTCGGAGAGGGCGTCCATCACCCGCTTGCGGTTCTTGCGCTCGTCCATATCGATGAAATCGATCACGATGATGCCGCCGAGGTCCCGGAGCCGCACCTGCTGGACGATCACCCTGACCGCCTCGAGATTGGTCCGCGTGATGGTTTCTTCGAGGCTGTTCCCCCGGCCGACGAATTTCCCGGTATTGACGTCGATGCTGACCAGGGCTTCGGTCTGGTTGATGACGATGTAGCCCCCCGATTTCAGCCAGATCTTGGGCTGCAGCAGCTTGTCGATCTCGGGAGTGATGCCGTACTCGTCGAAAATGGAGTTTTCCTTGGTGTACAGCTTCACCCGGTGCACCAGGTTCGGGAAGATCTTGTCGACGAACTCCACGACCCGCTGATATTCCAGCTCGTCGTCGACGCGGATCGAGGCGAACTCGAAGGAGAACTGGTCTCTCAGCAGCCGCTGCACGAGGCTCATTTCCGCATGGACGAGGGCGGGGGCGGATACCTTTTCGGCCCGGGTGCGCATGTCTTCCCAGAGCCTGACCAGGAAATTGAGATCGTTCACCAGGTCTTCTTCGCTGTGCTCCGCGGCGGCGGTGCGCACGATCACCCCACCGGGGAACCTGTCCCGGTGCTTGAGGAGGATCTCCTTCAGTCGCGCCCGCTCGGTGTCCGACCCGATCTTCCGGGAAACCCCGATATGCTCCACCGTCGGCATGTATACCAGGTAACGCCCCGGGAGGGCGATGTGGCTGGTGACCCGGGCCCCCTTCTTCCCTATCGGCTCCTTGGCTACCTGGACCAGCACCTCCTGCCCCTCGTGAAGCATGTCGTCGATCGACTGGTGCTCGGCCCGGTGGGAATGGCGCGCGGCCGTGTACCTCTTGCGCCGCGTCGCCTGGCCCCGGCGCCGGACGAATCCGGGCTTGGAGCCCTCCTCGGCGGCAAACGGCAGGGTTTCGCCGTCGTCGCGGATGGCGGCGGCGTCCGCCGTCGGTTCGGGCGACGGTTCCCCGGGGGCGGGCTCCGGGGACGGGGTCCCGCCTTCAGGCGCCTCGGCGGCGCCGCCCCCCCCCTCCCCGGGCTCCACGGGGAAAGCGGGCAGCGCCGAAGCCCCGGTCAGGACGTCGGCTTCGAAATGCCCCTCCGTTTCCCGGTCCGTCTCCGCACTGATGTTCCAGCGCTCGAGCGGGGCTTCGGATGCCTCCCCCGCGGCCGCGGAGGCCTCGGAGGCGTCCACGGTCTCCCCGGCTTCCGTGCGCGGCTCCGAACGCTCCCTCCGGTCGCGCCAGCGCCCGCGCTCCCCTTTGCGTTCCCGCCGTCCCTGGCGCTCCTGGGTCTCCGGCTCCGGCGCGGCGTCGGCCGGCTCCTCGGGGACGGGGAACACGGTCTCGCACTCCTCGCTCTCCTCGACGAAATCGGAAACGTAAAGAAAGGCGTCCTTCTCCAGCCCGATGTTGACGAAAGCCGACTGCATCCCGGGAAGGACCTTGGTCACCCTCCCCTTGTAGGTGTTGGACAGGATGCCCCGGTTTCCATGGCGTTCAATATAGAGTTCGGCCAGCTGGTCCTCTTCCAGGATGGCGACTCTCGTTTCCAGAGCCGTGCTGGAAACGATCATGTCCTTGATCATGGTTTTGCTCCCGTGTCTGAGACACAGGCGCGGTCGATACTTTCCGGTAAGAATCCATGCGGGTCAATACGGGCAGGGCCCTGCGGACCACAGGCACTCCAGATTATGGATACGACTGAAAAACAAAAGCAAACCCGCCTTTTCGGGAAACCGGGCGGCAGGCGCGCTCAGATCCGGCGACAGGGCCGGAGGGGATGCGCAAAGGCATCCGCCTTCGCACTCCCGTGACTAGCGACGCGTCCCGTTGCCGCTTCCAGGTTCCCGGATACAACCCGTTTCGTTGAGTTCCGCCCTCAGTATCGAGCAGCGACTGGTCATTCTTGTGATGGCCTCAAAAGGGCCGGATAACTGTTTTCAATATCCACTTATAATGGCTCAACCATTGGTATTCGATGGGCCCGGGCCTCCCGGGAGATACAATCCAACAGTCCATGGTAATTGGCGCACGCACCGAATGCAAGCAAACGTTCCGGCGGCGCCGTCAGTTGACATAGCGCCTCATCCGGATTCCCATGCACAGGCTCATGCCGACGAAGAACGAAATCAGGGAAGATCCGCCGGCGCTGACGAAGGGGAGCGGGATGCCCACGATCGGAAGCAGCCCGACGACCATCCCGATGTTGATGCTCATGTGAAACAGCAGGAGCGCCAGCACGCCGGACACGATCAGGGCGCCGACCCTGTCCTTGGCCTCCGAGGCGGTGCGGAACAGCCGAAAGGCGACAAGGAGGAAAAGGGCCAGGATGGCGATGCTGCCGACGAACCCCTTTTCCTCCGCGAGCACGGCGAAAACAAAATCGGTGAACCGCGCGGGCAGAAAGCCGAGGTGCCCCTGGGACCCCCCGCCGAACCCCTTGCCGAGCGCCCCCCCCGAGCCGACGGCGATCTGCGACTGGATCGTCTGGTAGCCGAAACGCTGGGGGTCGCCCGAGGGGTTGAACACCGTTTCGATGCGGTCCTTCTGGTAGTCCTTGAGGGCGAACCAGGTGAGGGGGGCGGCGACGGCGGCCGCGAGCACGAGCATCACGACGTGCTTCCGGCGTATCCCGGCGATCGCGGAGAGAGCCGCGTAGATGGGAACGAAGGTGACGGCGGTCCCCAAATCCCCCTGCAGCTTGACCAGGAGCGCCGGCACGAAAACGATCAGCCCGCCGATCAGCATTTCCCTCAGCCCCAGGTAATCCCCCTCCAGGCCGGAATAGTACCGGGCCAGGGCCACGATGACCACGATCTTGACCAGTTCCGACGGCTGGACCGACAGGACCCCCAGGTCGATCCAGCTCTTGTTCCCGTGGATGCTGAACCCGAAAATCAGGACCAGCCCCAGGACGGCCATGGCGGCCAGGTAGAGGATCACGATGAAATCGGAGAAAAGATGGTAATCGAAATAGAGGAGGGTGAAGAAGATCACGAGCGAGGCGGCGAGGTACATCACCTGCCGGCCGAAGTAGCTGTCCAGCCCGACGCTCCCCGTGGTGCTCCAGATGGCGACGATGCCGGCTCCCGAAAGGAGGAGCAGAGCCCCGAACAGGAGCCCGTCGAACCCGTGAAACAGCCGCTGATCCGATTCAGTCATGATCCGCCGCCCCCGACGACCGCCGGTTCTGGAAATAGGTTCGGAAGATCTCCCGGGCGACGGGGGCCGCCGCCCCTCCCCCGGAACCTCCATGCTCGATGAAGACGACTACGGCGATTTCGGGGTCGTCCCGGCGGCCGAACCCGGCAAACCAGGCGTGATCGTCCACCCCTTCCCCCAGCCGCTTCGCCGCGTCCTTCCCCACCACCTGAGCGGTTCCGGTCTTGCCGCAGATGTCCTCCCCCGGAACCTCGGCGTTGTGTCCCGTCCCCCAGGCGTTGACGCTTTCCCACATCCCCTGCCGTATTCTCCGGGAATGGGCCTCTGCGATCGGCAGGCGTTTCACCGGCCACCCCCCCTGGGGACTTTCGGCACCCCCTTCCGCGTGGAGGAGCAGATGGGGGGTGACCAGCCGGCCGGCGGTGACCAGGGCGCCGACGGCCCGGAGGAGCTGCACCGGGGTGGTGCTGACGGCCCCCTGTCCGATGGAGACCGAAATGGTCTCCCCCGGGTACCAGGGCTCCCCGCGCGCCTCGCGCTTCCATTCCGGGCTCGGCATGATGCCCCCCCGCTCCCCCGGCAGGTCGATGCCGCTCGGGGACCCCAGCCCCAGCTCGCGGGCAAAAGCGCTGATTCTCTCGATCCCCAGGTCCCGCCCCAGTTCGTAAAAGAAGATATTGCAGGATTTCGCGATCGCCTGCTCCAGGCGCACCGCGCCGTGGCCGCCCTGGTCCCAGCAGTGAAACACCCGTCCGTAATAGCGCGCGCCCCCCCGGCAGACTATGACCGGGTCCTTCTCCAGCACCCCCGCCCGGAAACCGGCGCCCGCCATGATCAGCTTGAAGATGGAGCCCGGCGAGTGGCTGTTCTGGATGGCCCGGTTCTGCATGGGGCGGTCGGGGTGCCGGACCAGCTCCGCCCAGTCGGACCCGGAGATGCGCCGCGAAAAAGCGTTCGGGTCGAAGGCTGGGGAGCTCGCCAGCGCCAGGATCTCCCCGTTGCGGGGATCCATGGCCGCGACCACCCCGACCTTGTCCCGCAGGGCCTCCTCCGCTGCGACCTGGAGCCGCAGGTCCAGCGTCAGCCGCAGTTCGCCGCCGATCATCGGTTCCGATTCGTCCAGGATTTCCACCTCGCGCCCGAGGCTGTCCACCAGCACCCGGCGGACCCCGTCCTTCCCCGCGAGCAGCCGGTTGTAAAACCGTTCCACCCCGCTGCGGCCCACGAGCTGTCCGGCAACGGCCCCCGGGAACCGGTCGCTCCTGAGCTCCTCTTCCGATATTTCCCCCAGGTACCCCAGCAGGTGGGCCGCCAGCGGGCCGTAGCGGTACTGCCTGCGCGGCTCGGGCCCCACCTTGATCTCCGGGTGGTCCCCCCGGTGCGCCTCGATGATGGAGATGTCCTCCATGCCGGCGTTTTCCTTGACGATGAAGGGCCGGTAGAGCCCCGTTCCCCTGTGCCGCTCGAACTGCTTCTCGATCTCCCCCGGGTCGATCCCCAGCTTCCGGGTCAGGAAGTGAACGGTCGCCTCGCGGTCCCTCATGTCTTCGCGGTACACGAGCACGTCGAAGGAGGGCCGGTTGTCCACCAGGGGGACGCCGTTGCGGTCGAGGATGTTCCCCCGCGGCGCCGTCAGGGCGATGCTGCGGACCCGGTTCCGCTCCGCCTTCAGGGCGTATTCGGACCCCTGGATGATCTGCAGCTGCCAGAGCCTCGCCCCGAGGACGAGAAAAATCAACAGCACCGGTATGCGGAACAGGTTCAGGCGTTGCTGTATCAGTTGTCGGTTGGATTCCTGCTCGAGTGCCAAATCTAGCTCAGTGCGCCTTATGCGTCTGAATTCGCCTGTAGCCGTCCATCGCCGCGAACATCACCACCCCCACGCCGGCGGTGATGACGGCCTGCAGAAGGCTGGCGCCGGGGAAGATCCCGCTCGAGGAGCGCTGCATGAACCAGAACAGCAGGTAGATGCTCGCGGAGTTGATGCACGAAGCGGCGGCGAAGATGGAGAACCTGACCCACGGCTGGTCCGCCGTGTTGAACCTTTTCCAGCACTGCCCGATGACGAAAGCGGCCAGGGTCCGCCCGAACCCGTTGTAGCCCAGCGGCCAGCCCAGGGCGGCGTCGAGCAGGATTCCGGTCAGCGATCCCACGAACAGGGCCTGCATCCGGCTGCGGTAGATGGCCCAGTAGGCGGCCAGCAGGAGCGACAGGTCGAGGAAGTTGAACAGGAAAAAGTTCTCCCCGGCGATCATCTGCGCGATGATGGCGAGAAATGAAGACAACGCCAGGAAGATGTATTTCATGGTATCCGGCTCGACGTTTCCGTGATCGGCGGGTCCAGGAGAACCGCCACCTCCTCGAGATGGATCAGGTCCACGAGAGGCTTCACCCTGATCGCCTGGAAGACCCCTTTCCCCTTCTCGACCTCGACCACCCGTCCGATCGTCATCCCCTTGGGCAGAATGCCGTCCAGTCCCGAACTCAGCACGACCTCCCCGACGGCGACCGGGTCCGTGTCGCCGATATATTTCAGCTCGAGCAGCGGGTCGCCGGTTCCGGCCAGGACCCCCGGGGTCCGGCTGTTTTCCAGCATCACGCCGATCGCGGCGCCGGGGTTGGTGATCAACTGGACCTGGGCCTGATCGGCCGACACCAGCAGGACCCTTCCGACGATCCCCTCCCCCGAAATGACCGGGGCGTCGACCCGGACACCGTGCCGCTTGCCCCGGTCGATGTAGACGAGGTTGGCGAGAAAGCTGGGGGCCCGGGCCGTCACACGGGCGCCCAGGGCGCGCCTCTCTATGGAATCGCTCAGCGTCAGGAGCCGCCTCAGCCGCTCGTTCTCCAGCCGGGACTGTTCGTAGGCGCCGTTGAGCAGCGAGAGACGCTGCACGGCCTCCCGGAGGGCCTCGTTCTCGGCCCGCGCGCCGACCAGCCAGAAATACCCGCGCCAGAAATCGCCGACCCCGCCGGTGATCCTGGCGAAGAGGGAAAGCACCGGGGCCTGGGCCGCCATCGTCCAGCTCTTGAACAGCAGGGTCCCGGAGGGAGTTTTTATCTGCAGCGACAGCAGGGCCAGCTGCAGGACCAGCAGCGGGATCAGCACCGCCGCCGACCGCTGTCCGTTCACCCTCGAAGGCAATTCACTGGACACAGATTCTCCGGAACAACTTCAGGTCCGTCAACATCTTGCTGGTCCCGAGAACGACCGACGAAAGGGGGTCCTCGGCCACGAAGACGGGAAGCCCCGTCTCCGCCCCCAGCCTCTTGTCAAAACGTTTCAGGAGCGCCCCGCCGCCGGTCAGCACGATCCCCCGGTCCATGATGTCGGCGGACAATTCGGGCGGCGTCCGCTCGAGGGCGACCTTGATGGCGTTGATCAGGATCGCGATGCTGTCGCTCAGGGCCTCCCGGATCTCCTCGTCGGAGATGGTGACCGTCTTCGGCACCCCCTCGATCAGGTTCCGCCCCTTGATCTCCATGGTCATCGGCCGCTCCAGCGGGGCGGCGGACCCGATCTGGATCTTGATCGCCTCCGCGGTGCGCTCCCCGATCAGCAGGTTGTGCTTCCGCTTGATGTACTGGATGATCGCCTCGTCGAGCTCGTTGCCGGCGACCCGCACCGACCGGCTGTAGACGATGCCGGAGAGCGAAATGACCGCGATATCGGTGGTGCCCCCGCCGATGTCGACGATCATGTTGCCGCACGCCTCCGTGATCGGCATGCCCGCGCCGATGGCGGCCACGATCGCCTGTTCCACCAGGTACACCTCGCTGGCCTTGGCGCGCAGGGCCGACTCCTGCACCGCGCGCTTTTCCACCTGGGTGATCTCCGAGGGGATGCCGATCACGATGCGGGGGCTCAGCAGGTGGTTGCGGCTGTGCGCCGCCTTGATGAAATACTTCAGCATGACCTCGGTGACGTCGAAATCGGCGATCACCCCGTCCTTCATCGGCTTGACCGCCACGATGTCGGCGGGGGTGCGCCCGAGCATCTCCTTGGCCGCGTGTCCCACGGCAAGCACCCGCTTGTTATTCCTGTCGAGGGCGACGATCGACGGCTCGTTGACCACGATCCCCCGCCCCTTCGCGTAAACGAGCGTGTTCGCGGTCCCGAGATCGATGGCCAGGTCACTGGAAAAAAAACCGAACAAAGTTCTTAAATTCATAGTTCCTATACGGCGACTTTGATACTGTTCCTGGAAAGTTCCTTGGCACGGTACATCGCGGCGTCCGCCTTCCTGATCAAACCCTCGGCCGTCAGCGTGTGCCTGGGGCAATTGGCCACCCCGAGGCTGACCGTGAGGCGGATGCTCAGGTTGCGGGCGGCGAACTCGTACCTCTCCACCCTCTTCCTGATGCGCTCGGCGACCGCCATGGCCCCGCCGAGCGGGGTCTCCGGAAGAACAATTACAAACTCATCCCCTCCATATCTTCCGACCACATCCGTCTCGCGGACACATTGCTTGAACACCTGCCCCATTTCCGCCAGGGCCCGACTTCCGACCAGATGTCCGAAAGTGTCGTTGATGCATTTGAATTCATCAATGTCTATAAACAGCAAAGATACTTTTTTCTTGTACCGGAGGCAACGTTTTACCTCGACTTCGAGGTATTTTTTGAGATATCGGTAGTTGTACAGCAGGGTCAAATCATCGGTGATCGTGAGCCGCTCGGAGAGCTCGAACCGGCCGAGCGTCCGGATGGCCACCGCGAGCGGGCCCGCCGCCATTTCGACCAGCGCCCGGTCCTCGGGGGCAAAGGCTCCGCCCGCCCTGCTCACCAGTTCGATCACCCCGACCTTTTCGCCGCGGCAGGCAAGGGGATGAAGGAGCACGGACCGGGCCGAGTCCCCCGGCGCACGGCCGTCGTCGAGACAGGGCGTTCCGCCCTCGAACACCCGTCGCACGGCGGACAACCGGTCGCCGGCTTCGGATTCCGGGGGGGTTCCGGCGCTCAGGACGCGCTCGAGCTCACCTCCCGATTCCGACGGCAGGTAGAGCGCCCCCTCCTGGGCCCCGATGCGGGTCTGGACCCGCTCCAGCAGCGGGCCCAGGGCGGATTTCCGCCCCGAAAGGCGGGCGCAGGCGTCCAGGGCGGAGACGAACGTGTCGAGAAAATCCCGGGTATCGTCCGCCCGGCGGGAGGCCGATTCCGCCTCGCGGCGGAAAGATCCCGCCGCCACCAGGCCGTCGAGCAGCGTCCGCACCAGGGCAGGCGGGGCGGGGACCCGGAGTTCCGTCTCCCCCGCCCCGGTCTTTACGGCGGCCTCCCCGGATGTGGACGCGGAGGTCCGGAAACCGACCGGTTCCGCCCCCGGAAAGGCATCCGCGAGGCGGCCCCGGAGCCCGGGGGCCCCGTCAACCGGGAAGAAGACCGCGACGTAATCGCTCCCGGGCCTCCACCCCTCGGCCAGGACCTCCTTCTCCTCGAAAAACTCCGCTTCCCACGGCATCCCGTCCGGGATGCCGCCCGCGACCAGTTCGGGGGCACGGTCCCTGTAGACGATTCCGATTCTGGACCTTTCGTCCATGTTATCAGTCCCCGGCACGGTAACGAAAATGGTGTTTGGCCGTCAGGGTGCTCGTGCGCCCCGCCAGGTTCGTCGCCCTTAAAACGATCTCGACGGTCTCCGCCGTCCTGGGGAAAGGGTTGGTGAAGTGCTTGAACGCACCATCCCCCTCGACCACGACCTTCTCGTCGTTGACGGTCAGCCGGCTCCCCGGTTCCACGTGCCCGACCAGTTCAAGGCTCCGTCCGAACGGGACGATCCGTTCCAGCCTCAGGGAGGGGATCAGCCCCCCCGCTTCCGCCCGGTCGAGCGACCGCCTCCCTCCCGGGGCCGCCTCTTCCCCCATCGCCTGCTCCGCCGGCCCGGGGGACGCCGTCATCCATATCTCCATCTCGTTGCTTCCCGTCGGCTGCACGGCGAAGATCGTCCCGGCCCGGATGGAGGCTACGGTCCCGTTGGGGTAGCGGATGCTGGCGCCGCCCCGGGCGCCGGTCCGGACCAGGTCCCCGTCGGCCAGTTTCCGGCCCACTCCGGCCGCCCGCCATTCGGAGTCTCCGGGTTCGAGGACCTGCACGGTTCCGGAGGCGGCCACGATCTCGCTGAATTCCGGGGGAGGAGCGTCGCCCCCGGACGCCGTCCCCTTCGGAGCCCGATGGAGACAGACCGCCGCGAGGACGGCCGCGGCCGCCAGGATCAGGACGCCCGGGATCAGGACATTGCGCACCCCGATGCCGCGCCGCCGCTTGCCGGGACCGGTCGCCGAATCACTCGAATTGTTCTTCATTTTCCGCCGTTTGCATGGGAGGCGGCGGGCATCCCTCCACCCCTCATCTACACGTATCCCTTCGCCCGCTCTCAATCCTCATCGGTCGGGGAGAGATGCCCTATTATATATTCGGCACGGAAAAAGAGAACCCTAAAAGGACGCGAACCGTCGGGGCCCGCTCCCCCCTTTCGCGATCCTGTTTTGTCCCGGTCTGTGCTATACTCCCCGTTTTCAGTCTCGAACGGAGGGGGTTTCTTCCCATGCTGGATCTGATGCGCCGCAAAAAGCGTCTAAAACTGGTTCTTTGGCTCGTCATCATCGCCCTGGCCCTGACCATGATGATCTTCTTCATCCCGGGGATGGACATGGGCGGTGTCGCCACCACTTCGTCCGTCGCCGAAGTCGACGGGCGCCCGATCCCGACCGGCAGTTTCGTCAACCTGTACCGCAGGACGGTCGACCGCATCAACGCGGGGGGAAGGAACCGGATGGACCGGAAGACCCTTCAATCGATGGGACTTCCCCAGCAGGTGCTCGAGGACCTGGTATCGGCCGAACTGATCGAGATCCTGGCCGAGCGCCTCGGGGTCCGCGTCACCCCGGAGGAGATCCGCCGCGCGGTGGAAACCCACCCCAATCTCCAGAACGGGGGGAAATTCATAGGGATTGAAAGCTACAAGGCCCTCCTGGCGCAAAACAACTATTCTGTCGCCGATTTCGAAAGCGACATGAGGCGCATGCGGCTTCTGGACAAGGTGCACGGGATCGTCACCAGTTCCCTCGACGTGGGGGAGCGCGAACTGCGCGAGGAGTTTTCCAGGTCCACGCTGAAGACCCAGGTGGACCTGGTCCTGCTCAGGAAGGAGGACTTCCGCAAACGTGTCCAGCCGACGGCGGCCGAACTCGAGACTCACTTCAACGCCCACAGCGACTCCTATCGCGTCGGAGAGAAGCGGCGCGCCCGCTACCTGCTGGTCCCGGCGGAGGCGCTCGCAGCGGGCATCACCGTGACCGACGAGGACGTCCTGCAGGAATGGAAACAGGTGCCCCACGAGGAAACGGCCGAGGCCGCCCACATCCTGCTCCTGGTCGAAGACCCGGCGGAGGAGGCCGCGGTCCGGCAGCGGGCGGAAGAGGTGCTCGAGCAGATCCGCGCGGGGGCGGATTTCGCCCGGATGGCGCGCGAACACTCCCAGGACACCGGGAGCGCCTCCAGGGGGGGATACCTGGGGCCCTTTCAACGGGGGCAGATGGTGCCCGAATTCGAGGCCGCCGCCTTTTCCCTCGAACCGGGAAAGGTCTCGGACCTGGTGAAAACCCAGTACGGGTTCCACATCATCAAGGTGCTGAAACGCGAAACGCCGACGCTGGAATCCAATCGCCCGCAACTCGCGATGGTCGCGCTGCAGAAAAAAGCCCTGGCGCTCGCCCGCCAGAAAGCGGAAGAAGCCGCGGCCCTGCTCCGGGGCGGCAAGAAACCGGACGAGGCGGCCCGGGAACTGGGCGCCGGCGCGGAAGTGCGCGAAACGGGCCTCTTCTCCCAGGAGGACAACCCGTTCGATTTCGGCATCTCGCAGGCGATGAGGGACGAAGTCTTCACCCTCAAGGAAGCGGGCGCGGTCGGCCAGGCGGTCGAGCACCCCCTCGGCTTCGCCGTCGCCACCCTGACCGGGATAGAGCCGGCCCGGGCGGGGCGATATGAGGAATTCCGGGACCGGGTCCGGAACGATTACGTCGACGCCCGGGCGGGGGAACTGCTGCAGGCCGAGGCGCAGAAGCTCGCGGAAGCGGCGCGTAAGCAGGGAAGCCTGCGCGAGGCGGCCCGCGCCGCCGGTTTCGGCGTCACGAAAAGCCCGGAGTTCACGGTTACGGGGACGGCGGACCCCGAAATCGGCGCCAACTCCCCGTTCAACAGGGCCGCTTTCGACCTGGAACCGGGAGCGGTCGGAACCCCCCAGGCGGTGGTCGACAACTTCGTGGTCTTCCAGGTCCTCTCCCGCTCGCAGTTCGACGAAGCCGCCTTCACGGAAGCGAAACCGGAGCTGAAGCAGAGAATGCTCGAGTCGCTTCGGGACCCGTATTTCCAGGAATATGTCGGCAGGCTCCGGGCGGAGCTTGAAAAGGCGGGCAAGCTCGAGATCTACAACGACATCCTCGAGCGGGCGGCCTTGAACTACTGATCCCGGCCGCGGTTGAGCTCGTAAAGGATCCGCAGGCCGTCGAGCGTGAGCCAGGGGGCGAGCACACCGACAACCTTTGTTTCGCGGGCGATGACGGGGGCCAACCCCCCCGTGGCGATGACCCTTGTGCCGGGTCCCAGTTCGGCCCGGAAGCGTGCAACCATCCCTTCCACGAGCCCGACGTACCCGAGGAGCAGCCCCGACTGGAGCGACTGCACCGTATTCCTCCCGATGGCGGAGGAAGGGGGCCGCAGTTCGACCCGCGCAAGCTTGGCCGCCCTCAGGGACAGGGCCTCGGCCGCGATCCCCATCCCCGGGGTGATGGCTCCCCCCAGGTAGTCCCCGTCCGCGCTGACGGCGTCGAAAGTGGTGGCGGTGCCCAGGTCGATGACGCACGCCGGCCCCCCGTAAAGGGCGAAGCCCGCCGCGACATCCACGATCCGGTCGGCGCCGATCTGTTCCGGGGCGTCGCACAGAATCCGGATGCCCGTCTTCACGGAGCTGTCCACGATCAGCGGCCGGCTGCGGAGGCATTCCCGGCTCACTTCCTCGAAAACCCCGGTCAGCGGCGGAACGACGCTTGCGATGGCCACCGACCGGACGTCGCCGGTTTCGATGCCCGCGCGGCGCACCATCTCCCGGAGGGAAGCGCCGTACTCGTCCGCCGTCCTCTCGCGCTCCGTGGCGAGGCGCCAGCGGGGCCCCGGAACGTCCCCTTCATACAGGCCGAGGGTGATATTGGTATTGCCGATATCGATCGCCAGAAACATGCTTTGGTCGCCGGTACGCATCCCCGCTTGCGCGGGGGCGTCCCGCCCCGTCATTCCGGCTTTTTCGCCGGTTTCCCGCTCGAGTCGAACCCCCCCAGCCCGCGGCAGTTCTGGCACAGGCCGCTTCCGTGCGGGTAGCAGGAAGTGCAGGTTTTCCCCTTCTGCAGAGCCAGCCGCCCCGTTCCATGGCACGCCCGGCACTGCCCCGTACCCTTGCAGTGCGCGCATATCCTGTAAGATTCCGCCATTGCCCGACCTCCCTATGCGCCCGCGCCGCCCCGGGACCCTCCCGGGACTCAGCGCTGGCATTGCTGACAGAAAAAGGTGCCCCGATTACCCTGGCTGATTCTCCGGATCGGCCTCCCGCATTCGACGCACTGCTTCCCCTCCCTCATGTAGACCGCGAGGTGATCCCGGTGCCCCCCCGCCTTCCCGTCCGCCCCCCTGAAATCGGAGAAGGTGGTCCCCCGCCGCCGGATCGCGTCCCGCAAGACCTTTTGAACGGCGGCCGCCAGGCGGCCGCTCTCCCTGCCGCTGAGGGTCGCGCACCTGCGCCCGGGGTGAATGCGGGCCTCGAAAAGTGCTTCGCAGGCGTAGATGTTTCCGATCCCGGCCAGCACCCCCTGGTCGAGGAGAAAGGATTTGATCTCGCGCCGGCTGCCGTGGAGCCTTCGGCCCAGCCACTCGCCCGTGAACCCCGGCTGCAGGGGATCCTTCCCCAGGGAGCGGATTTCGGGAATCGCCCGCGGCGACACCCCCTCGTACAGGGCCAGCAGCCCGAAACGGCGGGGGTCCCGGTACTCCAGCCCGTCCCCGTCGGAGAAGAGGATGGAGGCGTGCGTGTGCCTGCCCCCTTCCGCCCGGCCGGGTTCGTGATAAAGAAGCCGCCCGCTCATCCCCAGGTGAATCACCCAGAAAGCCTTCGGTTCGAGCGTCAGGACGAGGTACTTGCCGTATCTCCGCACGCGTCGGATCGTGCGCCCGACAAGCGCCGTCCCCAGGCCGGGGGACACCGGTTTCCTGAGCGGCAGCCCCGAAAGGCGGACCCCGGCAATCCGTTTCCCCTCGACCCTCCCGCGGAGTTGCCGGGCGATCGTTTCCACTTCAGGCATTTCGGGCATAAGATCGGGCACCGCTCCCGGCGCTACGGTTCGTCCGGGGAGGAATCCGGCCCCGCGTCCGCCCCGCCGGCGACCTCTTCCGCCGCCTGTTCGGCAAGCTCGTCGATCTCCCCGCCGTCGATGTCGTCCCCGAGTGCGCCCCCCATTTTCTTCATCCAGCGGGCCACGCTCCCGGGGTCGTTCTCGTCCAGGCCCGACAGGCTCGCCGGGTCGGCCAGCGATTCCAGCCTCTGCTCCTCCGACCTGGGGGAGGAGAAGCGGGAGAAGAGCCGCTCCAGGTCCCTCCCCCCGCAGAATCCGCACTCCGGTTCGAACGCCGAAGGCGTCATCACCAGGAAACTCATCCTCCGACGGCAGCTGCGGCAACGATATTCATAGATGGGCATGACGCACCCTCACACCGTATCTTCCGGCCGGCGGCTCAGGACTTCTTCCGCCGGTAGGGGCCGCTTTTTCCCCCGCTCTTCTCCAGCAGCCGGATCCTCTCGATCGTTGCCCCCTTTTCCACCGCCTTGACCATGTCGTAGAGGGTCAGCGCGGCGACGGAGGCGGCCGTCAGGGCCTCCATCTCGACCCCGGTCGAGCCGGCCGTGGAGACCGTGGCGAGAAAGCGCACCCCCTTCCCCCGCGCCGTGGCCTCCACATCCACGTGCGAAAGCAGGAGCGGGTGACACAGGGGGATGAGCTCGGGCGTCCGCTTGGCGGCCATGATGCCCGCAAGCCGGGCCGTTTCCAGGGCGTTCCCCTTGGGCAGCCTCCCCCCGGCGAGCAGGGACCGGGTCGAGGGGGAAAGGGTGATGAACGATTCCGCGACCGCACGGCGGACGGTGACGGGCTTGTCGGTGACATCCACCATGCGCGCTTTCCCCTCGTCATCCAGATGCGTCAGCCGCGCGTCCTTGTTCCTGGCCATGTCCCCTCCCCTGCAACCGGTTACCGTTGTCTGGCAAAAAAATCGGGCAATAGCATGATCTCGACCCTGTCCCCGCGCTGCAACCTGTCCAGGTGCTTCGGGAATATGTACGCGGCGTTGGCGCCGGTATAACCGACGATGTCGGCCGAGCTCTTCCACGGAAGCGGGTCCACCTTCCATTCCTCCCCTTCCCAGAAAACCCAGGCCGGGAGAAACGCGGTCCTTCCGGATACCTGTTTCACGTCCCCGAGCAGCGTCCCCTTCATTCTGGGGAGTTCCGGCTTCTTCATGCCGCACAACCGCCCGAGCGCCGGACGGACGAAACATTCGAAGGTGGTCAGGGCCGAAACCGGGTTGCCCGGGAGGCCGAAGATCAGCCGGTCCCCCTTGCGCGCGAACACCGTCGGCTTCCCGGGCTTGATCGACACCTTGCTGAAGAGGATCTCGAGCCCGAGGTCCCGGAAGACGTCGCGGACCAGGTCGTATTCCCCCATGGATACGCCGCCGGTCATAATCAGGATGTCCCGCTGGAGGCCGGCGGTGATCTTCCGCTCGAGGTCTTCCCTGGCGTCCAGGGCGATGCCGAGATAGTCGGAGGAGAACCCCAGAAGCTCCAGCTGCGCGGCAAGGCAGTAGGCGTTGGAATTGCGGATCTGGTCCGGCCGCGGCTCCCTGTCGATCTCCACCAGCTCGTCCCCGGTGGCCAGGATGGCCACCGTGGGCTTGCGGTAGACGCGGACGCGCGCATGCCCGAAACTGGCCATCACGGCGATCTCGGACGGGCCCACGCGGTGCCCCTTTCGGAGGACCGGGTCCCCGACCCGGGCCTCGCACCCCCGGGGGGCGATGTTATCCCCGCACCCCACCGGTTCGAGGATCTCGACCCGGCTCCTGTCGGCCGAACGGCGGCACTGCTCCACCACCACCACGGCGTCGGCCCCCGGGGGGACCGGGGCCCCCGTCATGATCGACACCGCGCTCCCCGCCTCGAGGCCCGCCGGCATCCCGCCGCCCGCGCGGCTCTCGCCGGCCACCGCGAGTTCCACCGGGGCAGGGCGCGTATCCTCCGCCCGCACCGCGTAACCGTCCATGGCGCACCGGTCGAAGGGGGGGATGTCCGAGGTGGCGAGAAGGTCTTCGGCCAGCACCCGGCCCAGGGACGACCGGAACTCCACCGTCTCCACCCCGGGCTCCGGCAGGTTGGCCAGCAAAATCCGCAACGCTTCTTCCACGCTGATCATACAATCTCCCGCCATCGGCGAAGGGAACAGGGGCCGGGCATCACCTCTTGTACCCGATCTTCCGGAGGAATTCCCTGCGGGCCGCCTCGTCCGATCCGGTCTCCACCCCCTGGGGCGGCAGGCCGTCGATGACGCCGACAATCCCCCGGCCCTGCTCGGTTTCCGCCACGATCACCTCGAGCGGGTTGGCCGTGGCGCAGAAAATATGACACACTTCGGGGCAATGTTTCACCGCATTCAGCACGCTGATGGGAAAAGCGCCCTCGAGGATCACGACGAAGGCGTGTCCGGCCCCGAGGGCTTCCGCGTTTTTCGCCGCGACCTCCCGCAGCCCGGCGTCGTTCCCCTCCACCCGGACGAGGCGGGGACCGGAAGCCTCGCAGAACGCGATCCCGAACCGGGCGCCGGGGCAGCCGGTGGCGAGGATCTCGTAGAGATCCTCGACCGTCTTGATGAAGTGGCTCTGCCCCACGATGATGTTGGCGTCGGCCGGGATCGTCAGTCGGACGCTGCCGAGTTCCATGGTTCCCTCCCGACCCGGGCCAGGCCCCGGGTCCTCATGCCGTTAAAGTCTCGGGCCGCACGTGGCCGATAGTATATTGCAGGAGCGCGGCGGTGGTTGTCCGGGGCCCGGACATCCTCTATAATCTCCGCACGGTCGGGCGCGCCCGGCGGGGATTGTAGCATACCTCCCACCGGCCTCCGGCAACTGTTTCTGGCCAGGCGCGGTGCCTGCATGCCTGAGGGCGAGGTTCAATCTATGTGCGGAATCGTCGGATATATCGGACCGAAGCCGGTCGTTGGCGTCCTCGTGGGGGGCCTGCGCAAACTGGAATACCGTGGCTACGACTCGGCCGGGCTGGCGGTGGTCAAAGGCCGGGAGGTCTCGGTGCGCCGCGCCCCCGGGAAGCTGTCCAACCTGGCGCGCTCCCTCGAGTCCGACCCGCTCGACGGGGAATACGGCATCGGACACACCCGCTGGGCCACCCACGGCCGGCCGACCGAGGACAACGCCCACCCGCACCGGGACTGCACGGGCAGGATCGCGGTCGTTCACAACGGCATCATCGAAAACTACCTGGAACTGAAGGCCCGGCTGGAGCGGGAGGGACACCGGTTCGTCACCGAGACCGACACGGAGGTCATCGCCCACCTCGTCGAATCGCTCCTCCCCGGAAGGAGCCTGCCCGGGGCGGTGCGGGAGGCGCTGGGGCGCCTGCGCGGGAGCTTCGCCCTCTGCCTCCTCTCCGCCGATTGCCCGGACACGCTGGTGGCCGCCCGCAGCGGCCCCCCCCTCATCGTGGGGATGGGGGAGGGGGAAAGGCTGGTCGCCTCCGACGTCCCCGCGATCCTCGAACATACGCGCAACATGTACTTCATGCGGGACGGGGAGATGGCGGTGCTCTCCCCCGGGGGGATATCGCTCGAAACCTTTGACGGGCAGGAGTTGCCGTTCGAGCCGCGCGAGGTTTCCTGGAGCCCCGCAATGGCCGAAAAGGGGGGGTTCCGGCACTTCATGCTCAAGGAAATCCACGAGCAGCCCCGCAGCCTCGAGGACACCGTGGCGGGGAGGGTGTCCCCGGAATCGGGGGAGGTTTTCCGGGATGAGGAGGGGATCTCCGGCCTGGCCCTCGGGGAAACGGAGAAGATCCACATCGTCGCCTGCGGGACCTCCTGGCACGCCGCCCTGGTGGGGAAGTTCCTGATCGAGGAGATGGCCCGCGTCCCGGTGGAGATCGACTACGGTTCCGAGTTCCGCTACCGGGACCCGCTGGTGGGGCCGAAATCGCTCGTCATCGCCATCAGCCAGTCGGGGGAGACGGCCGACACCCTCGCCGCCGTCCGGGAAGCCCGGTCCCGGGGCGCCCGGATCCTCTCCATCTGCAACGTCGTCGGCAGCATGCTCTCGCGGGAGAGCCACGGGACCCTCTACACCCGCAGCGGGCCCGAAATCGGGGTGGCCTCCACCAAGGCCTTCACCTGCCAGCTCGCCGTCCTGGTGCTCCTGGCGCTGCACCTGGGACGGCAGAGGGGCCGGCTCACGGCGGAGGCATCGATCGGGATGATCTCCGCCCTCCGGCAGGTGCCGCGCGCGGTGGAGGAGATCCTCGGCCAGGCCGACGCCTGCGCCCGGATCGCCCGGGACGTCTACCTGCACGACAACGCCCTCTACCTGGGAAGGGGGATCCACTACCCGATCGCGCTCGAGGGCGCCCTGAAGCTGAAAGAGATTTCGTATATCCATGCCGAGGGCTACCCGGCCGGGGAGATGAAGCACGGCCCGAACGCGCTGATCGACCACAACCTCCCGGTCGTCGCACTGGCGGCCCGGGAAGAGGGGGACCCCCGGTCCATGCTGCGCTACGAAAAGATGCGGAGCAACATCGAGGAGGTGCGCGCCCGGGACGGCATCATCATCGCCCTGGCCAGCACCGGAGACGCCGGCATCGAGGAGATCGCCCGGCACGTGATCCGGATCCCCGAGCTCCCCGATCCGCTCCTCCCCATCCTGATGGCCGTCCCGCTCCAGATGCTGGCCTACGAGATCGCCCTCCTGCGCGGGTGCGATGTGGACCAGCCGCGCAACCTGGCCAAGAGCGTCACGGTCGAATAACCCGAAAATAGAACATTCGCACCATCCAGCGGCCGCGCCACTAGAGCAAATCGACGAACACCTTGCAAGGGTAAGTTCGGGAATGTTATAAATTTAAACCCGACATTGGACGTACCGGGCGCCAGGACAGGATGACCTCATGGACATGATGCAGGAAGATTCTCCGAAAAGAAGGCATTACCACCGCCCTGCCGAAAGGCCTTTCACGGAAGAGGAAAGCTCCCGGGTGACGATCCTGGTCGGGGGGCTCACCCGGAAACACGAGGAGCTCATCCGCGCCGTTTTCCAGGGGGGCGGCTACAGGTGTGAACTCCTCCCGGTCCCGGACCAGGAAGCGTTTCACCTCGGGAAGGAATTCGGCAACAACGGCCAGTGCAGCCCGGCCTATTTCACCTCGGGGGCCCTGATCCAGTACCTGCGCGACCTGGAAGCCGGGGGGATGTCCCGGCGGGACATCGTCGACAACTACCTTTACTTCACCGCCGGGTCGTGCGGCCCCTGCCGCTTCGGCACCTACGCGGCCGAATACCGGCTGGCGCTGCAGAACGCCGGGTTCGATGGTTTTCGCGTCCTCCGCTTCCAGCAGGACGACGGCATCCGCCAGAGGATCTCCGCCCCGGGGCTGAAATACACCATCGATTTCGGACTCGGCATGCTGAAGGTGCTCTTCCTCGGGGACGTCCTCAACGACCTGACCCACAACATCCGCCCCTACGAGGCGATCCCGGGGGAAACCAACCGGGTCATGGCCCTCTGCATGGAGGACCTGTGCGACCACCTGCGCCGGTACAAGGCGCCCGATCTGGTCGAGCGGGTGCCGGGCTGGTTCGTCCCGACCCTGGAAAAAAGGGACCTGGTGCGCCACCTGCTGAGCTTCCTCTACAAGATGAACCGGCACCTGAAGGGGGAGGAATTCCAGGGGGTGCTCGAACGCTGCCGCAGGCGCATCGACTCCATCGAGGTCGACCGGACGCGCCAGAAACCGATCGTCAAGGTCATCGGGGAATTCTGGGCGCAGACCACCGAGGGGGGGGGCAACTACAGGATGTTCGAGTTTTTGGAGAAAGAGGGGGCCCATGTCCAGCCCGAAGCGATCGGGACCTGGCTCGCCTACCTGATGGCCCACGCACGCATGCAGATGGTCCCCCGCCGCGGGATGAACGCGGACTGCGAGGAACCGGCCCCCTGGGATCTCCGGCAGCGCCTCCGGAACGAACTCTCCTTCCAGAAGAAACGGGCGCTCCTCTCCTTCGGGGAACGCCTCTATGCCCGGCTCTACCACCGGGTCATCAAGTCCCTCGGCGGCATCGCCCACACCCTGGTCTCGCAGGAGAAGCTGGCCGAGCTGGCCAGTCCCTATTACCGGCCGCTGGCTCGCGGGGGGGAGGGTTATCTCGAGGTGGGGAAAAACATCTACTACCACTCGCAGAAGCTGTGCCACATGGTGCTGAGTCTCAAGCCCTTCGGCTGCCTCCCCTCCTCCCAGTCCGACGGGGTGCAGTCGGCCGTCGTCAGCGGGCACAAGGACATGATCTACCTCCCCATCGAGACCTCCGGCGAGGGGGAAACAAACGCATACAGCCGCGTGCAGATGGCGCTCGGCGAGGCCAAGGCGAAGGCCAAGGCGGAGTTTCAGCAGGCGCTCGAGAGCACCGGGAAACACCTCGACCAGATCCGCGCCTTCGTCGCCCAGCACCCCGAGTTGAGCTCCCCCATGTACCCGGTCCCGCACCGCAGGGGTACCGCCGGCGTGGCGGCCAACTTCGTGCTCCATGTCGGGGACCTGATGGCGGGGCGATGATGCAGCGCGCCGCCGGAAGGCCGGGCCCGGGGTCCGCCGTCGATACGAGTACACTTTTTGTTCGAGTCAGGCTTTGGATATGACCAGATTGATTGCCGGAATTGACGTGGGCTCCACCACGGTCAAGGCCGTGGTGGCCGATGCGGAGACCGACGAGATCCTGTGGAAGGACTACCGCAGGCACGAGACGCGCCAGCTCGACACCCTGCTCGATTTCCTGGAGCGCATGGAGCGGGAGACGGACTTCGGGCCCGGCAACGGCCGGGTGTTCCTCACCGGCAGCGGCGCATCGATCTTCACGGAGCTGATCGGGGCCAAGTTCGTCCAGGAGGTCCTGGCCGCCTCGCTGGCCGTGGAGCGGCGCTGCCCGGAGGCCTCCTCCTACGTGGAGATCGGCGGGCAGGACGCCAAGATCGTCATCATGCGCAGGGACCCCGGGGGCGGCCCCGTCAAGAAGTTCCCCTCGATGAACGACAAGTGCGCCGGGGGCACCGGGTCGGTCATCGACAAGATCAGCAAGAAGCTGGGGATCCCGCTCGAGGACCTGTCCCGGCTCCGCTACGACGGCCTCCGCCTGCACCCGGTGGCCGGCAAATGCGGCGTGTTCGCCGAAACCGACATCAACGGCCTGCAGAAACAGGGGATTCCGGCCGAGGAACTGATGGCCTCCCTGTTCGAAGCCTTCGTTGTCCAGAACCTGCAGGTGCTCGCGCGCGGCCACACGCTCCTGCCCCAGGTGGTGCTGCTGGGGGGGCCGAACGCCTTCATCCCGGGGATGCGGGAAGCGTGGGTGCATAACATCACCCTGATGTGGCGGGAACGCGGAGTGCGGATCCCCGAAGGCTCCCGGCCCGGGGACCTGATCCGGGCCCCTCAGGACGCCGAGTATTACGGGGCCCTGGGAGCCATCGAGTTCGGCAGGGACGAGGAGGCGGAAGTCGGGCATTACCTGGGATCCGGGAAGCTGCGGGACCTCCACGCCGAACGCTCGCGCGGGGAAGGCCGGAGCGGAACCGGGATCCCCGCCCTGGCCCGATCGGAGGAAGAGGTGGCCTCCTTCCTCGCGGCCTACGCGCCCCCCCCCTTCGTGCCGCCGAAGTTCTCCCCGGGCGATATCGCCCGGGGGTTCATCGGAATCGACGGCGGATCGACATCCACCAAGGCCGTCCTCCTCTCTCCCGGGGGGGAGGTCCTGGCGCGGGCCTACCAGCTCTCGAAGGGGAACCCCATCCAGGACACGGTCGAGATCCTCGAAAAGCTCCGCGGCCAGGTCGAGTCGCAGGGGGCCCGGATCGAGGTGCTGGGCGCCGCGACCACGGGGTACGCCAAGGACACGCTGCGCGACGTCATCCGCGCCGATGTGGCCCTGGTGGAGACGGTGGCGCACACCAAGTCGGCCCTCCACTACTACGACGTCCCGGACGTCATCGTGGACGTGGGCGGGCAGGACATCAAGCTCATGGTCCTGAAGGACGGACGCGTCAAGGATTTCAAGCTCAACACCCAGTGCTCGGCCGGGAACGGCTACTTCCTGCAGGCGATTTCCGAGGGATTCGGATACCGCGTGGAGCAGTTCGCCGAGGTCGCCTTCACCGCCCGCGAGATGCCCGTCTTCCCTTACGGCTGCGCCGTGTTCCTGCAGTCCGACATCGCCAGTTTCCAGGGGCAGGGGTGGAAACCGAACGAGATCCTCGCCGGGCTGGCGGCCGTGCTCCCCAAGAACGTCTGGCTCTACATCGCCAAGGTCCCCAACCTGGCCGAACTGGGCACGCGCTTCATCCTGCAGGGGGGGACGCAGAACAACCTGGCCGCGGTCAAGGCTCAGATCGATTTCATCCAGCAGCGTTTCCGCGGGACCGGGAAAACGCCCGAAATCACCGTCCACAAGCACGCGGGGGAGGCGGGCGCCATCGGCACCGCCTTCGAGGCCATGACGCTGTGGCGCCAGGGGCGCGCCACCACCTTCATCGGCCTGGACGCGGTGCGCAGGATCGAATACCGGACGACGGTCGGGGAGGAAACCCGCTGTCCTTTCTGCAAGAACCACTGCCTCCGGACCTTCATCGATATCGGGGGACAGGGGGAAGCGCCCCGCCGCCTCATCATCGCGCCATGCGAGAAGGGGGCGGCGGAAGACCTGGGGGCCATGAAGGCGATCCAGGCGGAGCTCGACGCGGCGCGCGACACCAACCCCAACCTCGTGGAATACGCGGGCCGGGAGGTATGGAAAATGCCCGCGAGCGGGCAAGCGAGGCCCGTCCCCGCCTGGAACCTCCGCCGGAAATCGGTCATGGAGCGCCGCGGGCGCTTCCGCGTCGGGATCCCGCGCGTGCTCGGGATGTACGCCTACGCCCCGCTCTTCAGCGCTTATTTCGGGTCCCTGGGAGTCGCGGCCGAAAACATCGTCTATTCCGATGTCACCAGCGAGGAGATGTTCCGTGCGGGTTCCAAGCGGGGGTCGATCGACCCGTGCTACCCCTCGAAACTCGGCCTGGCCCACGTCCACAACCTCCTCTTCGAGAAACACCGGAAAAAGGCGCTCGACTGCATTTTCTTCCCGATGCTCGACATCCTGCGCACCCCTTTGAGCATTCGCGCCGCCAACGCCTGTCCGACGACGGCCCTCACCCCCGAGGTCGTGAGGGCGGCCTTCACCAAGGAAACGGACCTCTTCGCCGAGAACGGCCTCCGCTATATCAACCCCCTGCTGGACATGGCGAAACCCCAGCTCCTGGCGCGCCAGCTCTACGCGGAACTGCACCCCCTCCTCGGCCTCGCCAGGAAGGAAAACCTGGAGGCCGTCTACGCGGGCTACGCGGCCCTGGAGGAGTACGAGGCGAACCTGCAGCGCCGGGCCCGGGATATCATCGACCGCCTGGAAAAGGAGGGGCGGATCGGCATCGTCCTGCTGGGGAGGCCGTACCATCACGACCCGGGGATCCACCACGGAATCCCCGAAGAGCTGCAGAGGCGGGGGTACCCGGTTCTTTCGCAGTCGACCCTCCCCATGGACGGGGACCTGCTCGATCGCCTGTTCGGGGACGAGGTGGCCGCGGGCGTCATCGAGCACCCCCTGGACATCTCCGACGTCTGGAAACACTCCTACTCAGCCAACAGCGCCCACAAGGTCTGGGCGGCCAAGTTCACCGCCCGTCACCCCAACCTGATCGCGGTGGAGATGTCGAATTTTAAGTGCGGTCACGACGCCCCGATCTATGCTACCATCGAGCGCATAATCGAGATGTCGGGAACGCCCTTTTTCGCGTTCAAGGATATCGATGAGAACAGGCCGACGGGGTCGATCCGGCTCCGGGTCGAGACCATCGATTATTTCCTCAAGCGCTACGGGAAGGAGCTCGAGGGGGAAACCTCCGCCGGGGAAATCGAACGGGAGGCCGTTCTCGAAATGCGGTGAACTCAAAACCCTGGAGAGGCACATGTTCAAGGAATTCAAAGAATTCGCGATGAAGGGCAACGTGCTGGACATGGCGGTGGGCATCGTCATCGGCGCCGCCTTCGGCAAGATCGTCACCTCTTTCGTATCCGATGTCCTGATGCCTCCTATCGGCGTCCTGATGGGAGGCATGGATTTCGGCAACCTGTTCCTCACCCTCTCCGGCGGCGAATTCGCGAGTCTCGCCGCGGCCAAGGAGGCTGGGGCCGCCACGCTGAACTACGGAGTGTTCCTGAACACCGTCATCGATTTCCTGATCGTGGCGTTCGCCATATTCCTGCTCATCAAGCAGGTCAACCGGATGAAACGGAAGGAAGAGGCCGCGCCGGCGCCCGACACGAAGGAATGCCCCTTCTGCGCCTCCGCGATCGCGATCAAGGCCACGCGCTGCCCCAACTGCACCTCGCAACTCGGGTAGACCGCATCCCGTCAGGGGACGGCAAGGCCCCCGGGGCCGGCTCACGCCGGCCCCGTTCTTTTTGGGGGATCTCTATTTCTTGAAGAGGTCGAGGAACGCCTGGCGGTGGCTGTTCTCCACCCGCGGCGGGGGCGCCCCGCTCCCCTGCTTCTCGATGAGGACCTTCGGTTCGAAAAGGGGGCAGGAGTTGTTGGCGCTCTTGTTCGTCACCCGCGTCTCCACCGGCTTGATGCATTCGTTGCGCGCCGAGGGGTCGAAATTCAGGCAGTTGCGGCAGGTGTGAAGATCGGTGCCGCAGCTCTTGCAGGTATCGGTGGTCTGGATCTTTTCCGCCACCTGGATCTCCGCCGCGCAGTTGTTGCACCGGGTGACCAGGTGGAACTTCGTCTCGATTCTCGCCCCGGCCCCCCTGGGCCCCCTGGGGTGCGGAGGCAGCTTGGGCCGCCTCTCCCGGTCCGAATCCATGTACCCGGATTGACGATATTTTCTGGACATTCATCTCCTCAACAGTCCGGCGGGAAGATTTCCGCCCGGCACAAACCGCATGATTTTCAGGTCCCGCTTTTGGGGGAGAACCGATCTCTGAATCTTGGGCCGCTCCAGGCAAGGGCTGGTGCGACAGGACTCATGGGCTCCAAAATAGGCCCCGCCTGAAGGCGGCCTCCGAATCCTCATTCGAAGTATTGCACTACGATTGGTTGGATAATCTTCCAAGGCCAGCGAACATACAGGTTACCACACGCGGGGCCCGAGGTCGACAATTTTCGATTCCCCGGGATCAGGCCCCGGAGGATTGCATGGCCTCCAGGTCGGCGTGCAGCCGCTCCCAATCCGACATCGAAATCGCCAGCGCCGCCTGCAGCTGGTTGTGCTCCTCCATGGTCGCGCGGAAGAGCTGGTGGTCCCGGTAGAGTTCCTCCGAGGCCAGCATCCGGCCCAGAACGGCGATCCGGGTCTCGTCGAGCTCGATCTTCCCCTCCAGGGCCTTGATCTCCTCCCTGATCTTCCGGATCCTGATCGGGTTCACCTTCTTCTTCCGCCCCTCGCCCGCGGCCGGGGTTTCGCGCGCCGGTGCGGAAACGGCCGGCGGGGGAGGCGCTTCCGCCGCGCGGAGCTCCGCTTCCTTCTTCCGCACGTAGTCTTCGTAGTTGCCCAGGTAGGCCACGGCCGTCCCGTCGCCGATCTCCAGGACCCTGTTGGCCAGCCCGTCGAGAAAGTAGCGGTCGTGGCTGACGAACACGATCGTCCCGCCGTAATCCCTGAGCGAGTCCATCAGGATGTCCTTCGACCGGATATCCAGGTGGTTGGTCGGCTCGTCGAGCAGCAGGCAGTTCGCCGGCGACAGGAGGAGCTTGCACAGCACCAGCCGGCTCCGCTCCCCGCCGCTCAGGACCGACACCGGCTTTTCGATCGAGTCCCCTGAAAAGAGGAAGCACCCGAGCAGCGTCCGCAGCTCGGGCACGATGTGGTTGGGCGCCACGGCGTAGACCTCGTCCCAGACGGTCTTGGTCGAGGAGAGGAGGTCGTCCTGGTCCTGGGAAAAATAGGACACGATGACGTTGTGCCCCTCCCTGCGCTCCCCCGCGGAGAGCGGCAGGCGCCCGGCCAGGATCTTCATCAAGGTCGACTTGCCCGCCCCGTTGGGCCCCACGAGGGCGACCCGGTCCCCCTTTTCCAGGATGAAGTCGAGGTCTCGGAAAACCGGCTCGCCGCCGTACCCCGCCGAGACCCGCGCGAGCTCGAGGACGTTGCGCCCGGTGCGCGGCCCCTCGGGGAACCGGAGCCGGATCGGCCGGGTGTCCGGGGGGATCTCGATCCGCTCCATCCGCTCGAGCTCCTTCAGCCGGCTCTGCACCTGCGCCGCCTTGGTCGCCTTGTAGCGGAACTTGTCGGCGAAGGCCTTGATGCGGGCGATCTCCCGCTGCTGCGCCTCGTATTCCGCCACCAGCTGCGTCATCCGTTCCTCCCGCTGCTTCAGGAACGAGGCGTAGTTGCCGCGGTAAAAGTGCACCGACCGGTTGCGGATTTCCATGATCCGGTCGACCGAGGCGTCCAGGAAATAGCGGTCGTGCGACACCAGGACCAGGGCGTTGGGATATCCCTGCAGGTACCCCTCCAGCCAGTTGCGGGCCTCGAGGTCGAGGTGGTTGGTCGGCTCGTCGAGCAGGAGCAGGCTCGGCTGCTGCAGCAGCAGTTTCCCGAGCGCGATACGCATCTGCCACCCGCCGCTGAACTCCTGGCAGGGGCGCTCCATGTCCTCCCGGCTGAAGCCCAGCCCCTGCAGGACCGCGCCGGCGCGCGCCTCCAGCGAATACCCCTCCTTGAGGCGGAACTGCTGGCTGACGACCGAGTACCGCTCCATCTTCCGCTCGTATTCCGCCCCCGAGTGCTCCATCTCCGCCAGCTCGTGCTCCAGCCGGCGGATTTCCCGCTCCATCGCCCGGAGCGACTCGAACACCGTCAGCGCCTCGTCGAGGAGCTTGCGCCCCCCGGCGACCACCCCGTCCTGCGGCAGGTAGCCGAAGGTCAGGTCGCGGGCGCCGATGACGTCCCCCTCGTCCGCGGAGGAAAGCCCCGCGAGGATCTTCATCAGCGTCGATTTGCCGGTGCCGTTGTCCCCGACCAGGCCGATGCGGTCCCGCTCGTTGATCTGGAAATCGAGCGCGCGGAAGAGCCACTGCCCGCGAAACGCCTTGCCCAGGCCCTTGATCTGCAGCATGCTTTCTCCAAAAATGAGTAATTCTAGCATATCGGGGAAAACAGGAAAGGATGGCGGCCGACTCATTCCGGGGAAATGCCAAGGTTATTGGATACGACGCCGGAATTCCGGCTCGGCCTGCAGCAGGATGTCGATTTATGGAACGCGCGCCAGGCGGCTGACGGGGAGTATCAAAAAATCAAGCCGCTCCGAAAATCGGCGTGATCGGTTCCTCGCGGCATGCCGGTCCGGGCCGGCTTCAGGATATCTCTTCGAAAACCAATGCCGCCGAATTCATGCAATACCGCTTCATGTGGCCCACATGACTTTGGTTTTGATGAAGGAATGGACTATTCTAGCGTCTGACCGCGGACGCGGGCAGAACCGATGGAGGGGACCGAAACCATGAAACAGGCGGTGGTGCTGGCAAGCGGGGGGCTCGATTCCACGACGGCGATGGCGCTGGCGCTGAAAGAGGGCTTCGACGTGTACGCGCTGAGCTTCGATTACGGGCAGCGCCACCGGTGCGAGCTGGAGGCGGCGCGCCGCGTGGCCCGCGCGCTCGGCATCGCACACCACATCACCGCCGCCATCGATCTCGGCGCCTTCGGCGGCTCCGCCCTGACGGCCGACATCGACGTCCCCAAGGAAAGGTCCCCGGAAACGATGGCGGAGGAGATCCCCGTCACCTACGTCCCGGCGCGCAACACCATCTTTCTCTCCTTCGCCCTCGCCTGGTGCGAGACGCTCGGCGCCCGGGATATCTATATCGGGGTGAACGCCGTGGACTACTCCGGCTACCCCGACTGCCGCCCCGAATTCCTGGAGGCGTTCGAGCGCCTGGCCAACCTGGCCACCAAAGCGGGGGTGGAGGGCGCGCGCTTCCGCATCCACGCGCCCCTGCTCCACATGACCAAGGCGGAGATCATCCGCGCCGGCGTCGCCGCCGGGGTCGATTTTTCCCTCACCCACAGCTGCTACGACCCGACCCCCGACGGCCTGGCCTGCGGCGCGTGCGACTCCTGCCTCCTGCGCCGCCGCGGGTTCGAAGCGGCGGGAATCCCCGACCCGACCCGCTACCGGGACTGACATGGCCGACATCCGCCCCCCGCTCCCCGTCAAGCTGATCGTCGGGATCCTGACCTCCCTCCCCGAGATCCTCCCGGAGGCGGAAGAGCACCTGGGGGACGCCTTCGGCGCCATCGACGCCCGCAGCGGCCTCTACCCCTTCGAATGGACCGGGTACTACGACGGGACGATGGGGAGCCCCCTCCTGCGCCGCTTCGTCTCCATCCGGGACCTGGTCGACCCGTCGATCCTGGCCGAAGCCAAGGTCCGGACCAATGGAATCGAAGCGCTCCTGGCGTCGGCGCGCGGGGCGGTCCCCCGCCCGGTCAACCTCGACCCCGGCTACCTGGAGCAGTCCAAGCTCGTGCTGGCGTCGGCCAAGAATTTTTCCCACCGGATCCTGCTCGCCGGCGGGGTCTACGGCGAGGTCACCCTGCAGTACCGGGACGGGGGGTGGCGCTCCCTCCCCTGGACCTTCCCCGACTACGGGTCGGAGCGCTATCACCCCTTTTTCTCCTCCCTGCGCGACCGCTACCGGGCCCAGCTCGACGAGGCGGGCTTTGCCGTCCGCATCCCGCGAAAACCCGCCTGCCGCCCCGAATGAACTTTCCGCGCCGGCGGGCGAACCGTTTCACCCGGTCGGTCACCCCTTCGAAGCGCATGCGCCAGATCCCCCGCGCGCGCCGGTCCCGGTAGAGGTCGCACGTGGCGCACGGGATATCCGCCCTCGGTTCGGCCAGGCCCTCGAGCATCCGGCGGGCATAGTTCATGCGCTCGCTGTTCACGCTGGCCCGCAGCCCGTCCCTGAAGGCGTTGCCCCCGAACGTGCCCCAGAAATTCCGGCAGCACCCGAGCACGCCGCCGTCCCAGTTGATCTGCGGCTCCTCCCAGAGCTGGCGGCAGATGCCGTGTGCGTAGTCGCGCCCGTGGAGCTTCCGGAATTCGGCGCGGCTGGAGGCCCCGCTTTCGCGCCGCACCCGTTCCCTGTCTCTCAACGGGGAAGCGGCGTCGTCCCAGGAGAGCTTGATGAAAAACGACATTCCCAGCCGACTGGCCAGCTCCCGCGCCCGCTCCAGTTCATGTTCGTTGTGCCCGAAGACGATGAACTGCCACCGCAGCCGGGGGAATTCCGAGCGGTAGGCGCGCTTATGGGCGTTGATGGCTTCGATGTTGCGGATGACGGCGTCGAACGAGCCGCCGACGCGATAGACTGCGTAAGTCTCCGGGCTGCAGCCGTCGATCGAGCAGCTCAGGGTCCGCAGGCCGTATCTGACGAGGCCTTCGAGCACCTCTCCGCGGACGTCGTTCAGGTTGGCCCCGTTGTCGGCCGACAGGGCCACCCGGCGTTCGTGCGCGATCCGGAGGATATCGAGGAGCTGCGGATTGAGAAAAATCTCCCCGTAGTTGGAAAGCTCGATCCGCCCGAGTTGCGGGTTGTCGTCGATCAGGCGGGAAAAATCATCCGCCCGCAGGCATCCGCTGCCGATCGCGGGATGGATCGCGCCGGTGGCCGTGGGACAGGAAGGGCAGCGCAACTGGCAGCGGGAGGAGGCTTCAAGCCGGATCGATGTGGGTCGGATCATGGGGCACCGGCGGCGGCGGGGGGAGGGTTCGTCGCCGGGTCCGGTGATTCCCAAACACGATATTTCGAATCGCCGGACCCCGCGTTACCGCAGACTCTGCCAGAAACCAGCTATTGCGCCGCCGCCTGGGGCGCCTGCATCCCGAGCGCGGCCATGATCTCCGCCGCCTTTTCCTTCACCGCCGTCGCCTTGTTCACGGCATCCATCAGGTTGCCGCCGCCGAAAGCCGCGGTCGCTTCGGACCAGGTCTGCTTGGCCGTATCGAGCGAGGCCTTGGCGTTTTCAAAGGTGGCCTTGTCGAGCCCCGCCGGGAGCCTTCTCGATTTTGAGAGAATGTCCACCCGGCTCTGGATGGCTTCGACCATGTTCGGGAGCCCGCCCTGCATCTCCTCCCAGGATCTGGTCAGCTCCTCCTTCTTGGCCGTCACCGCCGCCGCCAGCTCCTCGGCCTTCCCGGGGAGGTCCTTCGCCCCGGCGAGCGCCTGCTTGTAGTCCCCCGCCTCGAAGCTTTGCTTGGCGGCCGCCAGGGAGTCTTCCACGGCCTGGAGCTGGTCGGGCACGTAGACCGACGCGTCCGCCCTCACCCCTTCGAGCGCGGCGTCCGCCGCCTTGAGCGCCGCCTCGGCCGGCCCCTTGGAACAGGCCGCCAGGCCGAAAGCGCACACCATCGCAAGTATCGCTATCATCAGTTTGTTCGACATTGCTTTCCTCTTCTTGTGGTAGTGGTTGTTAATAGGGTTCCGTCCGCCCCCCGCCTAGGGGATGCGGAGTTTCTGGCCGATCCGGATCAGGTCCGGGTCGTCGAGAATGTCCCGGTTCGCCTCGAAAATCTGCGGGTAGAGACCGGGGTCGCCGTAATACTTTTCCGCGATCCTGGACAGGGTGTCCCCCTTGACGACCTCGTGGTACTGGGTGGCATCCCATGAAGGCGGAACCTGCTTCTTGTCCTCGGACATAGCGCGTATCCTTTCCCGAAAATGTAAGGCAGGAGTGAATTGTACTCCTTTTCCCTGCAGGCGGGAAGCAAACCACCGTGAGGGGGAGGGGGGGGCGAGGGGAAGAGGGGGGTATGGCGGGGAGGCCGCCTAGCGCGCATCCCCGCCGACGGTGAGGCCGATCCGGTCCCAGACGATGCCGCCCGGAGCACGGGAAAAGTAGACCTGCCGCGCCTTCCCGACGATGTCCCGGAGGGGGACGAAACCGAAATGGCGGCTGTCGCGGCTGCGCCGCAGGTTGTCCCCCGTCACGAAGACGGAGCCGTGCGGGACCTCCAGTTCGGCGCCGTCCACATCGGTGATGAGGTCGCCGGGGAGGGCCTCGATCCGCTTGATGTAGCGCTGGCTCCGGTTGTCGGGATTGACGAAGATGACGATGTCCCCCTTTTGCGGCGCCATGCGGTCGTAGGCGGTCTTGTCGGCCAGGACGTAGTCCCCCGCGTGGACCGTGGGTTCCATGCTCGAGGTCGGGATGGCGTAGGCCTCGAGGAAGTGGTCCCGCACGTACCCTTGCGCGATCCCGAACACCGCGTGCCCGAGCAGCCACGCCGCCAGGTAGAAGTACCAGCGGTTGTACGCCCTGGGGAGGAACGACGCTTCCGAGCGCGACGCCCCATGGAAGGCGTCGACGATGCCGAAGATGTAGAGGGCGGCCCCGGCGAGCATCACGGCCAGCGCCCCGTAGATCAGGAGGTTGTCGGGCAGGAGCAGGGCCAGGCGGACCCCCGCTGCCATCGCCACCAGGATCAGGATGAGGAGGCTCGCCCCCTTGACCAGTTCGCCGTTATACACCTGCCCCAGCCCGGGGAGGAGGAATGCCAGCAGGACCGCCAGCCGGGTGTCGCGCCCCGGGTGCTTCGTTTGCGTTGTCATGCGCTCTCCTTGTCTGCACTCTACATACGCACGACGGCCCCGCCGGTTCCCGTCCTAGTGACACAGCGCGGGAAAAACCAGCAGCGAGGTCAGCCGGACCAGCTGCACGACGCCGAAGAGGGCGCTGGCCGCGGCCACCGCCAGCAATCCCGGCCCGGAATGGAGAAACGCCTGGATCCGGTGCCTTCGGCGCGACAGGGCGCTTTCGTAGGACCGGATGTCGGTCATGACGCGCTCCCGGAAATCGGGGGAAGAGGTGAAATCATCCATCGGAAGTTCCTCCTGGCGAGCCCTGCAGCAGCAGCCGCATCCTCTGCCGGGCGCGTGAAAGACGGGATTTCAGGGTGCCGCCCGAAATGTCGAGCCGGCGCGCGATCTCCGCCGGCGGGTCCCCGCCGAGGCTCTCCATCAGGGTCTCCCGGTAGGGTTCGGGGAGCTGCTCGAGCGCGCGCCGGATCGCCTCCACCCGCTCCGAGGAGCGGAGGTCCTGTTCCGGCGTGGCGCCCCGCGCCGGGAGGCCGGCCAGGGCGTCGGTGCCGAGGGAGGGGGGCCTCTTCTTCCGCAGTTCGCTGACGCAGCGGTTCCGGGCCGTGATGAAGAGCCAGGCGGAAAAGGGGACCCCCCGTCCGGCGTCGAAGGAGCGGATCGACCGGTACACGCTCAGGAATACCTCCTGCCCGACGTCCTCCACTTTCCCCGGGTCGCCCAGCAGGCGATGGATGAAGCGAAGCAGCTGCCGGTGGTATTTCTCCACCAGGAGCGCAAACTGCTCGCTCTCCCCCATCTGGACCCTTCGGACCACCTCGAGATCGTTCATGGTTTCGTCACCGGAATCGTACCGTACCGGATGCAGATACGCACGCGCCCCCCCGCGGTTCCCGCAAAAAGGGGCGGGGGCCGGCCGGGCGCCGGCTTCAGAGGTGTTTCGCCGCCTCGCGCCGCGAGAGCGGGTGCATGTCCGGAGTCGCGGCCACGAACCGCCGGACCGCGTCGGGGTCGGTGCGGGCGTACTGGCGCAGGGCCCAGCCGATGGCCTTGTGGATGAAGAATTCGCGCGATCCCAGGTTTTCGCGGATAAGCGCGCTGAGGAGGTCGAAGTCGGTGTCCTCCCGGTAGTTCAACTGAAAGAGGAGGGTCGTGCGCCGCAGCCAGACATTCTCCGCCTTGCGCCAGCGCACCAGGTACTTCCGCCTGACGGCGGGGTAACGCCTGAAATGCGCGCCGACCGTGCCGGCGGCGATGCCGTCCACCGTGTCCCACCACGATTTGGTGCAGATGAGGAACTGCAGCGTTTCCGCGAACCCGGACGGGAGCCTCCGGTCGAACCGCCCCAGCAGAGCGATCCCGGCATACTGGAACTCGCGCTCGGGCAGCCCCCACAGCTCCCGCAGGACCGCGTCCAGTTCCCCGATTTCGGGGAGCGGACGCCCGGCGTGAAATTCCTTCAGCAGCGCCCCCCTCTGCGGCGTCTTGATCCCCAGGTATTCGAATTGGCCCCGCATATACTGCTTCATGGCAGGAGCCTGTGCCGGATCGGCGTTCTGCTCGAAAAGGGTCTTCATTGCCTTGACGTATGCGTGCATGGAACTCCAATCGGTTTTAGTCGCGGAAGCATGCCATGTTCAATGGCGACCACAGTAGATGCAATTCAAGAAATGAGACTATATTGGCTCGTTCGGGATTACGAAACTCCTGACGATCGCAACCGGACAGTTGAAAGTCCGTTACCCCTTCGGAATATTCAATAATCCTGTTAAAACCCTCGCGGCGAAAGCCTGCCCCCCCCAACTCGAATAAGGCAATCTGATAACCAGGAATCCCCCGGCTCATCTTAGAAACCCGCCACGGAGGCGGCGGGAGGCTCCCAATGTCTGAATTGCAGAATCTGCAAAAGAAAATTTGCATCGACCGCAATTATTATATAAAATTTGAAAAATTGTAGTTCTCCACCTTAGCTTCCTTGTAACCCTCACGAGGAGGTCAAATGAAAAGCAAGTCACGCTTTACTCGCGTTCTTCTCTGTCTTTCGCTGATCTGTCTGCCGTTGTCCTTTGCCCCTGAGGGCCAAGCCCAATATTACGGTCCCTGTGACGAAGCTCTTAGCAACTTTTGCCATTTATGCAGCGGCATAACCAGTTATTGGAGATCCGACACCTGCTTTTTCACATATTGTGTTGAAGTGGTGGTGATATACGGGGATTGTCTCCAGTACAAATATTGCACGGGCTGCTACGGCACTGCACCATGGGAGCAGTGTTCCGAAACCTGCGCATAAAGGTGATTAACATGAAGACTATCAAAACATTGGCATTTGCATGCTTTGTTGTTGTCACCCTTGTCTCCGCTTTAGAAAAAACCACCCATTCCCAGGACACCATCCTTCCTTTTCACGCCAAGATCGAGCGCATTCAGCAGCTCTTCGGACCTGACGGATCACTGGAAAACGAACAATCCATCACCGAATCCTATTTTCGCGGCTCTGAGGGAAGCACCTATACCAAGGGGACGGTGATCGATTCGACCACGGGAAAGATCGAACATCCCGTCAGGATCATCGAGAACGCTGGCACGGATCAGGTTTATGTGATCGATGACGGGAACAGGACGGTGATGATCCAGCGGCTCCGCTTCAAATCGGGAGGAACCAGGCCAAACCCGGAATTGCCGCGGAAGGAATATCTGGGCCGACCCTGCGCCGTAATGCTGAATCCGGAGCAGGGGGGTGAACTCTGGATCGATCTGGAATTGGGATACCCGCTGTACCACCGTCGCGAAATGAAGGTGGATGGCGGCAGGAAGATGATCCGCATAAGCAGGGTGACCGAATTGACCGTGGACGCAGAACCCGACCCCGGGTTGTTTGATCTCCCGCATCTGGACGAATACTCCGTTATCGATCATACCAGGTAGGCCCAGGCTGCCGGGAAAGAACTATTATTGGGAAATCCGCGGTCATTTGACCGGGGGTGGGACATGAATTTCCGGGGGCGGCGGAGTTGGAGGCGGTGGAACGGGAATGTAGATCTGCCGGGCGGCGGCCGACCGCGACAGGGCCTCGCGCGCATTCTGGGCCTTCTGGTTTTCCAGGCGCTGCCGCAGGAGCCGCTCCGCCCGGGCGAGCTTGATCCTGCCGTAGAGAAGGTGGGATCGGTAATCCACCCAGACGCGCAGCGCATCCTTCTTTTCCCGGTCGAACCGGTAGACCCCGATCCCGCGGACGAAATCGGCCGCCTTCCCCGCCTTCACCTTTTTTGTTTTGCCCCCCCGGCGGACCTCGGCCCTTCCGGCGTAGACGCCGAGACGGAAGGGATCCCCCTCCAGGAGGTAGAGTCCCGGCTCGCGGGTCTCGGCGGAGGCGTCCCCGAAATGAAGCTCCAGCACCGGGGGCTCGTCGCCGTCGACGATTTCGAGCCACGCCCTCCCCCGCTCCACCCGGAGGCTCGCCCGGTCGTGACCCAGGCGTTCAAAACGCACCTCTGCCCGTTCGCCGATCCAGAGCGTGGCCCATAGCCCCAACTGGATTTCGGCCCTTCCGTCGCCCGTGACGAGCCGCTGACCCTCACGGACATACTGCGCCCGGCCCAAATCGTAAACCAGCAGTATCCCGTCGAGCGAGGCCCCGCCTCGGGCGAAGCTGACGTATCCCGGCATGATGTTGACAGTCTGCTGCGCGCCGGCCGGGAGGCCGATCAAAAGGATCCAGCAGATCGCCCGAAGAAACCTCATCGCGTCTGGTCCCGCAACTGCTGCTCGATCAGCCGCATCTGCTGCTCGGCCTGCCGCAGCGACTGCTCGAGGTACATGCGGGAGCGCGCCTCGGCCTCGATCCGCGCCTGCTGCCGCGCGCTTTCCGCCTGGCGCCGCATGCGCTCCGCCAGGCGTTCGTCCCGGATCCGGTCATAGAGCAGGTCCGAACGCCAGGCGGCCCAGTGCTGCAGCGCGTCCCCCCGCCTCCGGTCGAACTTCGCGGTTTTGAACCCCCCGGCCAGGTCGGCGGAACGCCCCTTCTTCAACGTTTCCGATTTTTCGCCGAGGAGGACCCGCGCCTTCCCGTCATAGACGCGCACCCGCCCGGCCCCGGCGTCGAGGCGGTACACCCCGGCCTCCCGGCATTCCACGGCGGCGGCACCGAGGTGGACGGTAAGTGTCGCGCCCGGTCCCCCCTCGATGATTTCAACGATGGCCGATCCCCCGAGGACGGTTAACCTCATGCGGTCATAGTCCGGGTCCTCCAGGCGCAGGCTCGAGCGCGCGCCCATCCAGAGGGTGGCCCAGAGGCCGAGCTGCACCTCGACCTTCCCCTCCCCGGTTCGGAGCACCTCCCCCTCCGCTGCCACCACCGGGCGGGCGGGACGGGGAGGGAGCCGCACGTCGCCGAGATAGACCTCCCCCTCGATCTGTTTTATGCTTCCCGGCCGGATGTCGACCGACTGCTGCGCGGGCGCGGCGGCACAAAGGCAAAGCAAAACGGCTGCCGGGAGTGGTTTCATGGTGGTTCCTCCGGCGACGGTGGCCCCCTTCGGCGGGGAGACGCAATCATTACTGCTATTATAGGATATCCGGGGCGGCGGAAGGTTCAAAATCCGCGCGGAATTTTGCGGGCGAGGAGATCGATGCAAAAATTTCTCACCGAAACCGAACAGTGGCTCGACCGGCTCTACGTCGCCGCCGAGGGGGCCTCGCTCCGGCGCGAGGACCGGCGCAAGGCCGTGGAGACGGCCGCGATGCTTATCGAGATCGAGCGGGCCGTCGCCCGCCTCTCCGGCAGGAAAGGGCTCCTGCTCCTCGACGCGGCGGCGGGGAAATCGTATGTCGGCCTGCTCGCGGCGAAGCTGATTCTGGCCCCCCGGGGAGACGCCTCCTCGGTCGTCACCCTGGAGCGGGATCCGCGCCGGGTGGAGGCCAGCCGCCGCGCGGCGGAGCGGCTCGAGGCCGGGATCCCCGTCACCTGCCTGAGGGCCGAGGTGGGGGACGCCGCGGCCTGGCCCGCGGAGCCTTCCATCGTCACCGCGCTCCATGCCTGCGGCGACGCCGCCGACGCCGTCATCGACAGGGCCGTCTCCTGCCGCGCCCGCGTGCTCCTCGTGGTCCCCTGCTGCACCAGCCGGGCGGTCCGCGCCTCTGCCCTGGCCGAGCGCCGGGCGGCCGCGCTCGACATCCCCCGGCACGCCCCGGTCCGCCGCCGCTTCATCCAGGCCCTGGTGGACGCCGAGCGCACCTGGCGCCTCGAGGCCGCCGGGTACGAAACCGAGGTGGTCGAATTCGTCCCCCCCACGGTGACACCCCACAACCTCCTCTGGCGCGCCCGGCGCGTGGGCGAACCCCGCCGCATGGCGGCCGCCCGGGCGGCGTGGGAGCGGTTGTCCGCCGACGGATAGGATCCCCGCATGGGCATATGCCGCCGGACATTGTCCCGGTTCCAGGGTCCCGATCACAAGCTTTCGTATTTTCCCCAGTACATGGTTATAATGCATCCATGAGCATGGGAAACATCAAGGAGCGGCCGAATCACACAATGTATATTCGTGCATTGCGCCGCATGTCGCCTGAGCAAAGGCTCGCGAAAGCCTTCGAACTGACGGAGTTCTCAAAGCAGCTCTTTCTTCATGGATTGCGCCGACGATTCCCGGACATGGAGGAAAAGAAGTTCCACGCTTTGTTCCTTGAGCGGCTGGGCAAGTGTCACAACAGAAGCTTCTAGAAAAGGTAGTTCTCACTCTGAACCGGCTGGACATTGAATATATGGTCACCGGCTCCATCGCATCGAGTCTGCAGGGGGAACCTCGCTCCACACATGATATCGACCTGATCATCGACCTTCCAAGGTCAAAAGTCCCGGCACTCAGCAGATCTTTCCCTCCACCCGATTACTATCTGGATCAGGATGCTGTCCTCCATGCGGTCTCCTCCAGGGGTATGGCCAACCTGATCGACGTGCGCTCGGGAGACAAGGTCGATTTCTGGATCCTGACGGAGACGGCGTTCGACAGTTCACGTTTCCATCGAAGATATTTCGAAGAGGTGCTCGGGATGCGCCTTGCCGTGTCCTCCCCGGAGGACACCATATTGATGAAACTGCGCTGGTCAAAAATGTCGGGGGGAAGTCAGAAACAATTCATCGATGCTGTTCGCGTTTATGAAGTGCAGCACGGGAAGCTGGATCACGATTATCTTCATGATTGGGCGCGGAAACTAGGCATTGAGAACGAGATGGAGAAACTCCAGGCGGAAGCCACCGCCGAATAAAAATCGGCCTGTGGCCTCAGACGGACGGCACGCCATCCCCGCGCGGACGGAAGTGCGGGGATGGCGTGCTTCTCAAAGGACCAGCTAGCGCCAGTCGTCGATGCTGGTGCTCCCCCCCGCCAGGACCATGTTCCGGCTCATCATGAAATCGGTCACGAACCACGTCGTCTGGCCGCCGCCCCCGGTGACGATGATGTTGACCGAGGCTTCGCCGAACGGCTTGACCTTCCGGCCGGAAGCGTAATCGGTCTTTTCGACATTCTCCGCAAACCACTTGCCGAGCTGCTCCTTGCTCCCGAAACCGTAGGCGTCCTCGAGGAGCTCGGCGACGGTCGGGTCCATGATGACGGTGGCGGACCCCATGGTGAGCGCCTTCATGTAATCCCCCATCCACATGTGGACGGGGTATTCCCTCTTGGCCTCCGTGACGCTGGAGATGTAGGACCACCCGGTCGCCACCGTGATCACGCTCTCGTTCGGCTTGAACCCCGCCTGCACGTGGAACGGCTTCCATCCCGCGGGCAGGGCCTCCTCGTTTTCGGCGATGCAGACGTTGTTGTACTGCATGGTGCTCCCGAGGGTGCTCCAGGTGGTCTGTTTGCTGTGCAGGCCGCCGATCGTCTTCGACATGATGGTGTAGGCGCGGCCGATCGTCGCATTCGCCTCGTTATGGGGTCCCATGACGTTGTGGCCCGAATTCATCCCGATTTCCTCGCGGATGGGGCCGTTGACCAGGACCATGTTGGCCATCGAGGAGGTGGAGTTCCCGAAAGGGATGTGATTGGCCAGGGCGAGAATCACCGGCAGGTATTCCACCTTGGCCCCCGCCATGACCGCACAGATCGCGACTCTCTCCACGGTCACCTCGCGCCTGCCCCCCGGCCAGTCCAGCACCTTGATGACCTCCTCCGGCCGGTGGGACGTCCCCTTCAGCATGTCCGCCACGCGCTCCTCGGTCGGAAGGATGACGGGGAGATAGTCCGTGTAATCCAGCTCCTTGAAGAGGCGCTGCAGGTTCTCCTCCGTGTCCGGCCCGAGAAAGCGCGATTCGGCCGGGTCGGGATCGGGCGCCGGTCCCTTGTATTTCTCGCTCTCGGTCAGCGGGGCGGTGAGCGCGTCGATGAACGCCTGCATCATCGGTTTTCCGCTGACGACGTCCCTGCGTTCGAAAACATACTTGTGGTGCACCGATTGAGGCTGCCCGGCCACCGGGAAGGGGAAGGCGATGTAGCGGATGGGGGAGCCGCTGGTATAGAGGAAATCGTGACCATGGGCATACTTGATGATATTGGATGCCGAACTCCCGACGGCGGGGATCCCGTACTGCTGTTCCAGCTGCTTGCAGTTTCGGCTCACGGCCGATATGCAGCTGTCTCAACCGGCGATCCCGATCATGGCCGCATCCCCCTTTTCGGAGATCTCCTTGAGGAGTTCGGTCTGGTCCTGCATATAGAAGCCCTTGACCTTGCGGACCTCGATTTTGACGCTCGGCATGTTCCGGGCGAACCACGCCTTCATTTCCGCATACACGCTGGGAGCGGCGTTGTCGCCCCCCCAGCCGATATCCACCAGGAAGATCGTCTTCCCCTCCAGCGAACCGAGCCGCGGCGCGAGCGGCACGCGATCGACCATCCGGTTGGGCGGAGTCGGGTTCAATACCCTGATTTTTTCGGCGGAATACGCCGCGGAGCAGACGGCGATCAGGAAAAACGCCAGGAATGCGAAATGTCTCTTTCGGGTCAAGGAGCACCTCCCTTTGATGGGCCCGCGACGCGTCGCCGCTGATCGGCCGCACGCGGACCCGCATGGCGACGAACATAGCCGTTTTTGCCGGAACATGCAACGGGCTTCGATGAGCCAAACCCTCCTGTTGCGGTCGCGGCACCGGGGGTGCTAGGATGGCTTCAGTTCTTCGGGCCACTCCACGGGGGGGATCATGACGGAAGGAAAGTACGACAAATATTTCATCAAGTACGGCCTCAACACGCCCGTCGTGCCGGATCCCCGGCCGATCCTGGCGCGCATGGACGACGGCATGGCGAAGGGGTCCAATTTCTACCTGATCCACTGGGTGGAGCCGGGTTTCGCCGATGTCCTGGGGGACTACCCTTACGCGGGGCACCCCCCCCATATCCACAAGTACGCCGAACTCCTCATCCACGTCGGCAACGACCCCAAGAACCCCATGGACCTCGGCGCGGAAGTGGAGATGTACATGGGGCCGGAGCTGGAGCGGCACACCTTCACGGAATCGACCGTGATCTGGATCCCGCCGAACTTCATCCACTCGCCCTGGAGGCCGCTCCGGATCGACCGGCCTTTCCTCTTCATGGAGATCAACCAGGGGCCCGTACACACGGAAAAATTCTTCCCGCAGCTGCTGCCCAAGGAGGCCCGCGACCGGATCGACTGGAGCATGTGGCAGGACAAGGGATTCTAACGGGAACAGGAGCCGGACATGCCGTATCAAGTGACCGAAAAATGCCTCAAGTGCGGCTATTGCGTCGAGCGCTGCCCCGAGGGCGCGATCATCGCGGACGAAAAGATCGAATTCGAGAGATGGACCCTGCAGCCCGTGCACATCGACGCCGGCCTATGCACCGACTGCGGCACCTGCGTCTCGGAAGAGTGGTGGTGTCCGGCCCAGGCCATCGTCCCGGCCTGAAAAAACGGGGACGGCCCGATGCCCCCCCCGTTTGTGACGCGCCGGCGGCTATTGCAGGGTGAGGACGAAGCCGCCGTTGGGTTGGAGGATCAGGTCGTACTTCTCTCCGGGTTGAAGCTCGACATCCTGTTTCCGGAAGAGTTCGCCGTCGCCGTCGGTGATGAGCGTGCCCTTGGCGGCCTTCAGTTCCGCGAGGTCGAGCGTAAGCGCACGCCCGGCGTCTTCCCCGTTGATGCCGGCTACGAACCACTTGCCCGCTTTTTGCCGCGCCATCACGGCATATTTGCCGGGATAGCCATCCAGGAATCTGCTGTCGTCCCAGGTCGACGGGACCTTCTTCATGAAATCCTTCACATAATCGGGCATCCTGGCCATGCCGGCGGGAACCTCGGGGTAGTGCTGGATGCCGGAGGTGAAGATGACCGACAGCGCCAGTTCAAACGCGGAGGTGGTTTTCCGCCGGATGCCGTCGCTGACGCGGTCGAGGCAGACGGGGGTGTAGTCCATCGGGTCGAAGACATTGCGGGTGAAGGGGAGCATGGCGGCGTGGGCGGGCGCGTGGTCGGCGTTTTCCTGGCCGAAGGTGACGTATTCGAAGCCCTTGACCGCCTCCATGGTCATGAGGTGGGGGTAGGTCCGCTGCCAGCCGCGCGGGAGCGTGGCGCCGTGAAAGTTCATCAGGAAGCCGTAGGGGGCGGCGTCCTCGAGGATGTCCAGATAGTAGTCGATCATGGACTGGCCGTCGCCGCCGAAAAAGTCGATCTTCAGCCCTTTGACCCCCATGGATTGGAGTCTGTCGAACTCGGCGACGCGGCTTTCGTGGGTGAGCATCCTGTCGCGGGGAGTCTGGGGAGTGGTGTTCCAGTCGCCGGCGGAGTTATACCAGACCAGCACGCCGACATTCCTGGTCGCGGCATAGCCGCAGAGCTCCCTGATCCTGTCATAGCCGATCTGCCTGTCCCACAGCGCGTCGATCAGGCAATACTCCCAGCCCATGTCGGCGGCGTAGTCGATGAACTGTTTCTGGACGTCGTAGGTCGTCCGGCTGTCGCCCAGCAGCGGCCAGCTCCACGACGCCCGGCCGGGGAGGATGCCCGTCAGGGGCGACCGGGCCTTGTCGGCCAGGTCGGTCCCCAGGGTCGATTCGGCGATGGTCTTGAGCGAACCCAGGACGATGACGCGCCATGGGCTGGTCCAGGGCAATGGCGATTGCGGCAACGACGGGCCGTCCCCCCTGACTTCGCGCTTGTCGGCCAGCTCGATGAAATATTCCCCGCCGGGCGATTCGTGCGCCAGTTTGCTCCCGCAGTAGCCCCGGCCCAGTCCCGTTTCGCTGATCAGCAGCCACCGGTCCCCCTCGCGAAACAGGGCCGGGAAGACCCAGCCCGCCTTCAGGGTCGACTGCGTGCCGACGGGGATGTCCCCGAGGTAAAACTCCTCGTACGCGGGATTGGATCTCTCCCAGCCGGACCCGCTCTCCTGCATCGGCTGAAGAAACGCGCTCGTTCCATCGGGCATCTTGAAGGAGGTCGCCTCCCTGATGATTTGCTTTGCCTCCCCGGAGGTTCCGGGGAAATGATAGCGGAACGCCACGCCGTCGTTGGAGACCTGGAAGAGGATGTCCATTCGTTCGCCGTCGGGCAGTTTCAGATGGTGCACCGTTTGGTTTGCGACATAGGTGTTGCGGCGGCGCTTGGCGGTGAGAATTTCATATTCGTCCCGGATCGGCCTGTTATCGATCCGCTCCCGCCCCGCATCGCGAACCATGGCCAGATTCCGCGTGAAATCGGCGTCCCGGCGCACGATGCCGAGGCGCGATTCCCGGATAGCCTGCCGCCCGTCAAGCCTTATGTCATAGACCGGCGTGCCGCCGGCCGCGATCCTGAAACGGACCTCGATCTTTCCATCCGGGCTTTTCATGGGACGTTCCCGGGCGCAGGCAGCCAGGCCCAGCATCGACGCCAAGCCGATCATCGTGAAAAACTTCATGGGCCTCATCCTCATCGCGGTCCGCGGGGTTCCCATCCATCCTGTTGACTATGGCGGCATTTTAGCCGAAGATCGGGGCGATCGACACAAACTTCTGACGCCCGACAGGTAATGTGGTCAATGGCTGCCCTGCATCGACGAACGGCGGGAAACCGGGGAATGTCAAAACCCTCCTGCATCTGTTCCGGTCGAGCGCTCCCCGGAATTCCGCTGGTCGCCATGGCCGTGCTGACGCTGGCGGGGGTATGGGCCGCCTGCACTCACTCCCCCCATCCTGCAGGGAGCGTTTTCAGGGACTGCCCGGCCTGTCCGGAGATGGTGATCGTCCCGCCCGGCGCGTTTGTCATGGGTTCGCCCGCGACGGAGAAAGGGCGGGAAGCGGACGAAGGGCAACATGCCGTTACGATCGGACATTCGTTTGCGGTAAGCAAGGGGCCCGTTACATGGGACCAGTGGGAGGAATGCGTCCGCAGCCGCGCCTGCGACGGCGCCTCCGTCGAAGCCGCGCTCCGGCTGGATCGCGATGGCACTCCCACCGGGAATCTTGCGGATCCTCCCCGCGGCCATCACCCGGTTACCGGCGTCAGTTGGCTGGACGCCCGGGACCACATCCGCTGGCTCAATGACAGGACGGGCGAAGGGACCTATCGACTATTGTCGGAATCGGAATTCGAGTACGCGGCGCGGGCGGGCTCCACGACCGTTTACGGGTGGGGGGACCAGCCCAGCCACGAGCATGCCAATTACGGGGAGGATGCCGCCGGGGAGATGGGAGGGAAAGCCGAAGGGCGCGACCGATGGGAGAATTCCACCTCCCCCGTCTGTTCCTTCCCGGCGAATCCTTTCGGCCTCTGCGACATGTACGGCAACGTCTATCAATGGGTGGAGGATTGCTACGAACCCGACGGCGCCCGGCTGCCCGCCGATGGTTCCGCCGTGGAAAACGGCGATTGCTCCGTGCGCGGGTTCCGATCCAATTCATTCGAGAGCACCGAGGTGACTCTGCGCTCCGCGAACCGGGCCTACGTGTATGCGCCCGATACCCGCGGCCGCGGCTATCTCGGCTTCCGCGTCGCCAAGACGCTCAGGTAATCGGGCCTTTTCTCTCTCTCTGCGGTAGAAACGGCTGGTATTGGAAAAGAAACAACCCGGAATCAGGCGCGTCGCGGGCAATGTAAACACAGGAGGGTTCATCCTCATGAAAAAGATGGAAAAAGCCAGTACAACAAGAAGGGGCTTCGTAACCAAGGTCGCCGCGGGGGGGGCGGCGGCCGCAATGGCGGGCGCCTTGTCCGCCGGCTGCTCCAGATCGGGAAAGGACACCTTGTCGCTCGAGTCCAGGATCGAGGCGCTCGAAAAGCGGCTGCAGGGGGTCGAGGACATCCAGGCAATCAACCGGCTGCAATACGCCTACAACTATTACGTGGAACACATGATGAAGGAGGAGATCATCGATTGCTTCTCCGACAGCCCCGATGTTCTCCTGGATTGGCTCGAGGGCAAATGGAAAGGGAAAGCGGGAGTACGGAAATATTTCGATGTCAGCCAGGTCCCGCCGGTCGGATTCCAGCATCAGCTCATACCGTCTGCTGGACTGATCACGGTGGATCCGGATGGGAACACGGCCAGCGGAAGGTGGTACGCCTTTGGCGGCGTCATGATGCCGATGCCGGCCGGGGAGGGGGAGAAGCAGAAATTCAGCCGGTCGTTCATAAACGGCATTTATGAAATCCGGTATGTCCGCGAGGACGGCATCTGGAAAATCCTGGCCATCAACTGGGTCATACCCTACGGGGTCCGAATCGATGACGGCTGGATTCTGCCGGAGGATATCGCCGGACCCATGCTGGCGGGAGATCCGGGAGATCCCGGCGCGAGGGTATCACCGGATATCGAGATGGATAAAAACGACCTCCGCTATGTCACGGGGTATATCCTGCCCTACCACTTCAGGCATCCGGTGACCGGGAAGCCGAGCGGCGAATCGAAGCGCAACGCGCGGCTGAAACCGATCAAGGCCTGAGCCGGTCGGGGACTGGAGCCGGCAGGCGGCAGGAGCCCGGTCACCTTCGCCCGTTTTGCGGTCCACCGCGAAATCGGTCGATATTCGAGGCTACTTCCCCGATTTCCTGGGGTGTCGGTTGAAGAATTCGAACACATCGGGCATGGAACCGGCGATGATGCTCCCGTGGTCGAGGCCCGGCAGTTCCTTCCACTCGACGTCGAGGCCGGCGGCTTTGAGTTGTTCGGCCGTGGTTCGCCCCATGGCGCCCAGCTTGTCCTCGCTGCCGGCGGTAAAATAGAGCGGGGTGTCTTTCAACTTCCCCCTGGGATCGGGGGAGCCGAAGCCGGCGATACAGGCAACGGCCGCCCAGACCGGGGCATATTTTTCGCCGAGATACAGCGCACCGGCGCCTCCCATCGAGTGGCCCATCAGGAAGATGCGGTCGTCGTCGATGTCGAATTCCTTGCGCACCAGTTCCAGAACTCTCATGGTGTCGATTTCGCTGAGTTCCGAGACTCTGGCCGGGTCGGTCTCCCTGGTTCCGCCGATGGCCGGGCCCTGAGCTCCGGGCATTACCTTGGGAGGGGCGGCGCGCGCAGGCCCGGGAGCCGGGGCCGCGTCCCTGCTCCCACCGAACAGGTTGGTATTGCCGAAGGGGGCGGTAGGGCTGTACCCCATCACGCCAACGAGGATGTAGCCGTTCTTTTCCGCCTCCTCGACGCAACCGGAGCGCATGAAGGTGCCGTAGTTACCGCTGTATCCATGCAGGGCCAGGACCAGGGGGGCCTTCCGGCCCTTGGCGATTTTCGAGGAGACAAACACCGCGTACGGCATGTTTTCCCCGGTTTCCTTGAAGCCGTATTCGCGGATTTCCACGCGATCGTCGACCGGGTCGTGCCCGGCGCGCCGGGTCTGTCCCGCGGATTGGCCCACCGGCGGGCCGGTCACCCTGGATACCCCGGGGGGGAGCGGCCGGGTTGCCGGGGCCGCCGCGTTCTGCGCCCAGGCCATGATCGTCAAGGATACGGAGATTGCTGCATACGACAATACCCTGCTTGCTTTTGACATGATACGTCTCCCTATCCCGCCGCCCCGGGCGGGATCCTTCCATCCTTCGTTGCGCGCACCTTCACCGCCCTCAGGTCCCCGGTGGGACATACCGCCTCGCAGGCACCGCAGCCATTGCATTTTGCAGGATCGACGGCCGGAAAGGATTCATAGGTTTCTTCATACCACTGGACCTGGATCGCCTCATAAGGACAGGAATCCACGCAGGCATGGCACTCGCTGACGCCCCACAAACACAGGGCCGGGTCCACGCCGGCCTTTCCTATGACATGCCTGTTCTTCTGCTCCAGGCCGAGCCGCTGCAGGGCTCCGCTGGGGCAAACGGTCGTACAGGCGTGGCAGTCCTCTCTGCAATAATCCATCTCGAATCGGACGACGGGCGACAGGAACCCGCGGACCCCGGATTGTCCCGCGTCGGGATGGAGGATCCCGGACGGACAGGCGCGCATGCAGTTGCCGCAGCGCAGGCAGAGACCCGTAAACTCGTTCTCTCGAATCGCGCCCGGCGGCCGCAACGGGGCGCGGCCGGATCCGGCCTCGCCGCTCTTGCGTGCCACCAGGCTCCATCCCAGGCCGGCCGCAACCGCAACGAACATTCTCCTGCCTGCCCAGACGGCATTTCCCCGCGCGGCTCTCTCGCCTGGTCCGGTTCGCATTGCCTTTCGGAAATTCCGGCAGAAGGACCCGGTCTTTCCCAGAAGGTCCTGGGTGGCGCCCAGGGGGCAGATCCGGGCGCACCAGAGATCCCCCGAAGTCATGGCCAACAGGAGGAGCACGGCCATGCCGGACAGGGAGGCCAGGACCGCCGGGAACCCCGTCGCGCCGTAAACCGAAAACGCATTGTTCAGGAACGCCAGCGGGTCCATCCACAAAAAGAGCGGGTACCCCAGGACGGCACCGGCGGCCGTCAGCAAAACGATGTACTCGCCTATGGGAGGGGAACGCTTCCACCAGACCCCGGCCGGCGATCGGGTGCCGGAAACGGCATCCAGGAGGAGGCCGACCGGGCAGATATGGCGGCAGAACCACCTCTTCCGCAACAGCGCGATCGCCGCAAAAGCCAGGCCGAGGATGGATCCCACCCAGATCGTTCCACCCGCCAGGATCGTACCTATCGCAACGAAGGAGCTGGCTTGTACGAATACCCTGGAGCTGTCGATCCAGAAGGGGAAGGGCAACAACAGGAGAGCCGCGAGCAGAAGGCAGGCCAGTCTCCCATAGAGGCGTCCTCTATTTTTCATTCCGGCGCAACCCCTCACCACCACCCGAGCCCATGCATCCCTCTATCCGCTCGTGGCGGCGTGGTTCCTTCCCGTGCGCATCATGCGCCAATGCGTTCTCAAAAAAAGACGCCGTCGAAGCACCGCCGCTAAGCGGGCAGGATGACCCCCTGCTTCCTGAGGCTGGCCTGCAAAGCCCGGATATCGATCTTTCTGAGATCCACGCCGCTCCTGATCGATTGGGCCGCCGCGGTGCCGGCCGCCTGTCCCAGGCAGATACAATGGTGGATCAAGTTGAAGGTGTCATTGATGACGGCATCCGACGAGAACGCGCGGCAGGCGACGAGCAGGTTGTTGACGTTGCGCGGTATCAGACAGCGATAGGGCATGTACATCAAAGGGTTTTTTTCGTCCGCATTGGGGAATACGGCGATGGTGTCCTTGAAAAGGGTCTTGGTCTTCATGTCCTTTTCGGTGACGACGTAATCCCCGACAACCCGCCTGCCGCCGCGCGTGCCGAGCTGCGAATTGGAGAGAACGATGAAGCTCTTTTCGAAACCGGGGACATGCTTCCTGTAAAAATCGTGGGTGATCATCATCTCCTTGCGGCCCAGAAACTCCACCCGTGTCAGCTCCTCGACGTCGTACTGACTCTTGTTCGCGTACCGCGGAAAGCACCAGACCACGTTCTCCTGGTTTCTCAGGTTGCTGGTCAGGAATCCCGCCGTCCCCCCCAGCTTTCTGACCTCGCGCATCTTTTCGGCCAGTCCGCCCGCGTTGGCCTTCTTGTACTCCTCATACCTTTTGAGATTGACGTTATCGATCCAGTAGGAGAACGAAAGGTTGGCGCTCCTCAGGGTTTTATCGATATGGGTCTCGAAGCGTGCCCCCGCGTAGGGGAGCAGGTCCCCATCGCCGGTGGAGTCGATGACAACCTTCGCCAACACCGCCTGCCGGCCCGATTTGCTTTCAAAGATGACACCCTTGGCCCGGTTTCCCTCCATGACCGGCTCTGTTCCCCATGAATGGAGGTAGGTCTTGACCCCCGCTTCCTTCATCATGTCCTGAAACAGGCACTTGGATATCTCGGCATCGATGTGGGCCGAATACCCCACACTGTCGCCCGTGGCATAAAAGGGGGACCGGTTCCGGTAATATTCGACCAGCTTCTTATCCCTGGAACCCCAATGCTCCTTCTTCGGGTAATCGGCCGCGCCCCTGGCGTCCAGCCTCCGGACCCACTCCTGGGTGATGCCGGCGATCTGCTGTTTGCCGTGAATATCGGTCATGGAGGGGATGATGGTGACCAGTCCGCCCGTGCCCATGCCGCCGAGGTGCTCGTATCTTTCGATGAGAACCGTGCTGGCGCCGCTCCTGGCCGCGGCCAGGGCCGCGCCGATCCCCCCCGGTCCGCCGCCCACGACCACAACATCGGCCGTACGGCAGACCCTGGTCTGACGGGCGGCTTCCCGGATCGTCCTCGCAGACACCTTTGCCGACTTGGCGGGTTGGGCCATCGCCGGAATCGCCATGCCTCCGGCGCCCAAAGCGACAGCGGTGGTTCCCTTGATCGCCGTGTTCTTGAAGAATTCCCTGCGGGTGATCCCGTTTTTAGCTTCCTCGGATAATGCCATGGCGCCCTCGTTTCCTGAAAATTCCACGATGTAGCGGCAAGCTAGCCGCATATTCACCGATATGTCAAGGTTTTTGTCACATATCTGTGTCATGAATATTCGACGGGAAAGGGCCGCTGCCGGGATCGTTCTCCCCGCCGCCATTGACGGCGGCCACCGACGGCTCAGGCTTTTTGGGATCTATCGGGTCCAGTAACGGCGGGGAAAAACGCTCGGCTTTGAGATCCCGTCATCACCGGGTCCCAGGTTCGAGCCCTGCCGGGCCCGCCACAGGTAAAGGTCGGCTACATCCTCTCCGCCAGCATCCTGTAAAGCGCGGGAGCGTCCACGGGTGGAACGGTTTCTTCCTCCTTTTTCACAAGTTTTATGGCTTCCGAGGCGCAGGTGACCACACAGTTGCCGCAGCCGATGCACCGCTCCAGGCCGATCACGGCCGCACCGCTCTTTTCGTCGATCCCGATGGCATTGACCTGGCAGCGCTCGACACACGTGCCGCAGCCCGTGCAAGACCCCGCATCCACCGTCGCATAAAAGTTGTGCGCCCAGACCACCGCCGGATCAGGCAAGGCCTTTTGTACCTTCAGAATACCGCAGCAGCACCCGCAACAGGCGCAGACAAAATCCACCTTCCGGTAGTTGTTGGGCTGCAGGACGAGCCCGTCCTCTTCATTCTGGCGCATGATTTCCAGCGCTTCTTCCTTGGAGATGGGGCGGACACCACCCGCTACCGCCAGCTTCGCCCATTCCCCGAAGGCCATGCAGGTTTCTTCACGGTGAGTCTTCTTGCAGGGGTTGCCCCGCGCCGCCGCTCCCATCCGGCACATGCATCGGTTGATGACTATCGGGTCGCTGGTATTGTTGATGATGTCCCGGATATTGTCATAGGTGGTGACGTGATGCTCGACGGTAATGCTCTTTCCCACCGGGATGGTCCGCATCTGCGAAACTTTGGTGCTGGTGTATGCCCTGCCGAATTCCCCGGCCATGTAGGAGGAAAAATCCTGCCAGAACTGGGGCGTAGCCCGGCCGCCATGCATTTCCGCAATGCCCACGAGCAGCGGCATGGTGAAAAAGTAATAATTGCCGTCCACTACTGTCCCGTTAAAGACTGAATAAATTTCCACAACGTTAAACATAACAAAGGTTTACGCGATAAAATGACCTGCATCGACTTCAATTCAGTTCTGTATGATGGCCT